>Ga0070730_10000363_pt1 | contig 55175 bp, 95 predicted proteins | sample Coa_R1_3_FD_66447 | JGI IMG/M metagenome (GOLD analysis project Ga0070730, IMG submission 66447) | Surface soil microbial communities from Centralia Pennsylvania, which are recovering from an underground coalmine fire - Coalmine... | ecosystem: Environmental > Terrestrial > Soil > Unclassified ... | reverse complement strand
AAGAGCACTGGGGGATGCTCTCTGAGCATGTCCATAGCTTTGAGGACTTCAAGAGCCTCTACGACTTTACTGACAAGCAGATTAGCAGCGACTCTAACCTTAAGGACAAAACGGTCAGTCCAGGCAACCTTGCCAATGCAAAATATCTCAATGGGTGGCAGCAAGCCCGACGGCGTGCTGAGAAGCTTAAAGAGCCAAAGAAGCAAAGTACGATTATTGATCCACTTGCCAAAATGCGAGCACTTGGGGCACAGTTCATGAGCCAGGGGGTGAACTGATGGAGAAATTGCTTCCACACAATATCGATGCTGAGATGGGGGTTTTAGGCAGCCTCATCATTGATCCAGAGGCCTACGACTTGGTAAGTGATCTCCTTCAGGCATCCGACTTTTACCGAAATGCACACCGCGTGATCTACGAGGCGATCGTCCAGTTGAGTGCAGCGGGGACTCCTGCGGATTACATGACGCTCTGTGATGATTTGGAGCGGCGTGGCAAGCTGGGTGAGGCTGATGGAGCCAGCTATATTACGGGACTCACCAACTGTGTGCCGACCAGTGGCAATGTTGAGTACTATGCCGACATCGTGGGGAGAACTGCTACAGCCCGCAGGCTTATCCATTATGCTGGTGAAGTAGCAGCCCTGGCCTATGAACAAGATAGCCAGATGCTAGAGAAAGCTGCGAGCATGCTGACAGCAGTTGAGCGCGGCTCGGTCTCAGGGGACTTTGTGACCATGGCGGACTCCATGGCCGAGTACCTTGTGCATCTGGGGCATCTGCATGCCAATCGTGGCACGTTCACGGGGGTTGCATCGGGCTTTACTGATCTGGATTTGATGACCAGCGGTTGGCAGAAGTCGGACTTGGTCATCCTGGCAGGTCGGCCTTCGATGGGAAAGAGTGCTCTGGCCTTTACAATGGCCTACAATGCGGCAATGCATGGTTCAAGCGTTGCTATCTTCACGCTTGAAATGAACCGCCCGCAGCTGAATGATCGTATGATGTCCATTGCTGCTGGTATTCCACTCCATCTCTTAAAGTCGGGATGGCTCTCCGATGAGCAATGGGACAAGGTGATTGAGACGGCGGGTAGGCTTGCAAGTCTACCGCTCTACATCAACGATGTCGCAGGCAATCCGCTTTCTTCCATGCGAAGCCAGATGCGCCGTCTGACTAGACAGTATGGTCAGATGGATTTAGTGATTGTTGACTACCTGGGCTTAGTTGCTCCCGACGAGCCGACTGAGAATCGTGTGCAGGAGGTCAACAAGATCAGCAAGGGCCTCAAGAACATGGCGCGTGAATTTAACGTACCTGTGCTTTCTCTTGCTCAGCTTTCCAGGAAAGTAGAGGACCGACCTGACAAGCATCCACAACTGGCAGATTTACGCGATAGCGGTGCCATAGAAGAGGATGCGGATATCGTAATGTTTGTCTATCGAGAGGAATATTATGCAGCTCGGGCTGGCAAGCTTGACGAGCTTCCTGCTGAGCGGCGCAATATTGCAGAGATCTCGATTGCTAAGCATCGCAACGGCCCGACAACCAGCGAGCCTGTACAGCTGTACTTCAACTCAGAGCTTACAGCGTTTTACAATCTTGAACAGAAATTAACCCAAGGAAGAGAGGACTAACAATGATCCAAGAGCAATTGTTTGCCGTGCCATCACTGGGACCGTGTATCACGTGTGGCAAGGATGCCACGCTCAAGAGCCCGTCAGGCACGCTCTACTGCGGCAAGCACGGCTACTGCGAACGCATTACGTGCCTGAGAAGTGTCGAGAAGTTTGTATGGCATGAAAGACTCAAGATATGGTGCTGTCCGTGTGTCGTACAATACGAGGAAAGGATGAGAGAAGATGCAGACAATGATTGGTGAGGTACTCCGTGTGACACTGCCCTTGCCACCAGGGATCAATGCCAGCTATAAATCTGGTAGGGGCAGGTTCTACGGGTCAGATGAACTGAGATCATTCAAGCAAGAGGCACATGCCAAGCTTTATATGCAAAAGGGCAACTTCGACTGGATGACGATCTATCATATCCAGAAAGCCAAAGGCAAAATACCACTCTCAATCACGATTGATTTCTACTTTCCAACGCTCTGGCGTCGCGATATCGATGGAGGTGAGAAAGCGGTGATAGATGCGATATTCGATTGCATCGGATTGAATGATAATCTGATCGTGGAGAAATACACACGCAAGCTCGTGGATCGAGAGAGACCGCGATGCGAGGTGGCCGTCAGTTTGTTCCACAGGACGCAGCTGCGTAAGGATGCCTCAGAATCGCGCTAAAATGGACGAGAAGGGCTATGACTCAACAAATTGATAGATTGGGATGTCTCGTCCATATTTCGCAAAAATAGTGGCTCTCAGTGAGCAATACTTGAGTGTAAAGCTCAACAATAGAAAGGATCGTTTGATGCCAGGTGCGTATCTCATGTACGCGAAATTCGCAGGCACGTGTCCCAGGTGTGGCTATCGGATCGAAGTCGGTAGTGGAATCTTCTACGATCCGGTATTCAAGAAGGCCTGGCACCGGGAATGCCCGCAGCCATCGTATAATGGGAGTCGGCAGCAGCAGATTTTAGACAGATGGGTCGACTGCCTAACAGCGGGAAAGGAGCGAGCCAATGCTCGAGTGGATCCCCCTGACCTGTGAGCGCTGCGGTCGCATTGAGTCGGAGGAAGAGGAGTGGGATACCGCGCTCTGTCCCGCATGTACCTCGACCAGTCGCACCTGCTCTAAGTGCGGTGAGCCAGAATCCGGTGAAAATCCTTTTGCTAAGCGTGGCCAGATATGCAGACTCTGCATAAATGAGTATCATACTGCATGGCGCATGGAAAACAAAGATAAAGTCAAAGTACGGAATGAAAGATATAGAGAGCGACACCCATATAAGGGGAAAAAACTATCAAAAGAGGCACGACTACGACGAAATGCGCAACGCAGGGCACACTATCATAACATGACAGATGAACAGAGAGAGGCGCATAGGAAGTATTCCAGAGAATGGAGGCGGCGTGCAAGGCAAAAGAAGCGCGAAGCATGAATGCTCAAATCATCGCCTAGTGGAATGAGAGAATGCCAACTAACCGCCATTAGTTGCAATTCAAAATCTCTAAAATCTCCAGAATATTCGTTCTCAATCTATAGATTTCTGTAGAATTTATGCTATACTAGCGTGTATCCCTGATGTCAAGAGGAGAGCACATGCAAGCAGAACGCAAAACGCTGCAAACAGGAGAGATGATAGCGCAGATCTTGGAACACGGTGAGGCGCTTCTTCGCGTTGGCAACACGTGTATTGCATTGGAGCCGCAAGAGCTAGAGGCGCTGTATCTCTTCCTCAAGGAGCATTACGAGCATGACTGAGATTACCGCCATAGACCACCCGCGAACATTTATCCTGCGCACAGGAGGCCGCTTCTACATCTCTCATGGTGGTTTCCTGTTTGTAATGCATAATGTGTGTGGTGGCTGCATATCGATTGTCATGCATCGAGCGCCTGGAAAAATACCATGGATGCCACCTGTGAAACAGTGTAAGTGCGAGGTGAAACATGGGGAATAGCAAGCCAACACAGAAGGTACAACGCCGTGATGTAAATGCTGTTGAACGTGTAGCTATGGCGATTGATCTATTGAAGCAGCGTTTGACATATGATGAGATTGCGAAACGTTGCGGGTATTCCGATAGGGGAAGTGCGCACAAAGCAGTACAACGAGAATTGCAACGAAGAATACATCCGAATATTGATGAATATAGAGAACAAGAAAAAGATATATTAGACGCAATACACCAGAAAGTATGGGCAGAAGCGTTTGAAACGAAAAATAAAGATGGAGAGATTAAGACAAACTTATGGGCAGTGGACCGATTGATTGAGCTGAGCAAGGATAGACGGAAGTTGCTCAATTTGGACGTGACTCCAGAACAAGACTTTGCGAACCAGAACTACGTCAAGAAAATCGTGCTGATGCCAGGAGGTGTAGATGGCAGTAGCAACGATTGAGGAGACCTACACAGCCTATGGAAACATAGGTAGAATCTTCATAGAGCATCCTCCTGAGTTGATCATCGCAGGGCCTGCCGGGACTGGCAAGTCTCGCGGTATCCTGGAATACATCAATTACTGCTGTATGGAGTATTCCGGCGTGCGTGCTCTTATGGCAAGAAAGACACGCCGTTCCCTCACTGAATCCGGTATGGTCACATTAGAACAAAAGGTCTTGCATCCTGCTCAGGGCGTCCGCTTCAAGACATCGATGCAACAGTATCAATATCCCAACAGCTCTATCATCGCAGTAGGCGGGCTTGACAAACCTAGCAAGATCATGTCATCTGAGTGGGATATCATCTATATCCAGGAGACGACCGAGTGTGAAGAAAATGATTGGGAGTCCTGCAGCATTCGTCTTCGCAATGGTAAGCTTCCATTTCAGCAGTTGCTTGGTGATGTCAATCCCGGGCCTGCCAACCACTGGATACGGCAACGTGAGTCTATGGGGCGCTTACTTCTGCTTGAGACACGCCACGAAGACAACCCGATGCTCTTCAATCGCGATGGCACGATGACAGTGGAAGGTGAGCGCTATCTCGAAAAGCTCGACCAGCTCACAGGTGTTCGGTACGCGAGATATCGGCTAGGTTTGTGGGTATCAGCTGAGGGTATGGTGTACGAAGATTGCTGGGACCCTGCCCGTAACATCATCAACCACTATACTCCTCCCATCGAGTGGCCGCGCTACCTGGCTATCGACTTCGGATATACTCATCCATTTGTGTGCTTGTGGGCTGCTGAAGATCCCGATGGCAGGCTTTATGTCTACAGGCAGATCTACAAGACCAAGACGCTGGTAGAGGATCATGCACGAACGATCAAAGCAGTATCCCACTGGGGCGAGCGAGGTGGCGATCCCATGCCACGTGCCGTGATTTGCGACCACGACGCGGAAGACAGAGCGACTTTGGAACGGCACCTTGGTCTCTATGTCACGCCTGCGCACAAGTCCGTCTCCGATGGTATTCAAGCCGTTGCCTCACGCTTGAGACCGTCTGGTGATGGCAAGCCACGTATCTACGTCATGCGAGATAGCTTAGTCGAACGGGATAAAGACTTACAAGCCGCCAAACAGCCAACTGAGCTATCCGATGAAATGGAAGGATATATTTGGGATACGAGGCAAGGCATGAAAAAAGGAGAACATCCTGTGAAAGAACAGGATGATGGAAATGACGCGTTACGGTACTTAGTTGCACACTTCGATTTACAGCAGAGTGGTGTGTCATACATTCAGAGCATATGGAGGTAGGTATGAGAGAGATCAAGTTCAGAGCGTGGCATAAGAGGCAGAAGAAAATGGTTGATTTTAGCTTGGAACACCTGCTGGGAAGTTACTGTGATGAGTTCCGCTATAACACTCTAGCAGATACTGATCTCTATCGTTGGCATGACTCAGATGACCTTGAACTCATGCAGTACACGGGGCTCAAGGATTGCAAAGGACAAGAGATCTACGAGGGGGATATTGTACGGAGCTACCATGCGATTGTTTCAGAAGCCACGATCTTTCAAGTGTACTGGAATATTGATGAGTGGGATATGAAGAATGACCGTGGCGTGGAGTATGATCGTGGCTATTATGAGAATGGCTCTATTTCATGGGGAGAGCTAGAAGTCATCGGCAACATTTACGAGCATCCTGAGCTACTGGAGGGGGAATAGCACATGCTAGCCACACAAGCCCAAACATTAGCAGAGGCACCTGCAACACAAGCCGACACCAAGCGTCGCCAGTGCATGCAGCAAGCGTGGAAGGCGTATCGTGGTGAGTTGCAGGACCCGCTCAAAGTTGCCAAAGACCAGCCAAATGACAATGTGAAGTCGAACAGATGTGCGCCGATCGTCGATAAGGGTGTGAGCTTTCTCTTCGGTCAGACGCTCAAAATCGAGTGCGATGACCAAGAGGATCTAGACAGTTTCTGGGGCGACGACGACGACAAGATGACGACGCTTACCAAGCTGGCAATGAATGGCGGCGTCTGTGGCCAGCCATTCGTGAAGCTTATCCCATCAGAAGACGGCGTGCCACCGCGTATGGTCATCCTCGATCCGATGCTCTTGCGTATTATCACGCTTCCCGACGACTGCGAACTGCACATCGCCTATATCATCGAATATCCGGTCAATACGCACATGCAGAAGAGGCAGATCATCGCACGTGTGGACCCAAGGAATGATCTGTACGCGCTTGGTGAGAAAGACGTAGAAGATACATGGACAATCACGAATTATACTCGTAGAGGCGATAACGGCACATGGTCGCAGGACGGTACGCCACAAGACTGGCCCTATCCGTTTGCGCCGATCTTTACCTGTCAGAATTTACCCAATCCGAATGAGCCCTGGGGAATACCGGATCTCACGCAAGATCTGATTGAGATGAACAAGGTGCTCAACTTTATTCTGTCCAACATTTCACGCGTAGTAAAGTACCACGGGCATCCCGTCACATGGGCCAGTGGCATAGGCGCCTCGCAGATCAAGATGGATATCGACAATCTCATCGTCCTGCAATCGGAGAGTGCCAAGATCGAGAAGATCGCGGCGATGGAAAACTTTACGGGCCTGCTCTCCGTCGTGGCCGATCTTCGCTCAGATATGGATGAGCAAAGCCGTATCCCAGCAGTTGCCCTTGGTAGGCTGGTCGATCTTCCCAAAGGCAATATCTCAGGTGTAGCACTTCAACTTTTGTTCCAACCTATCATCGAGAAGACGATCCTCAAGCAGCGACTCTATGGCAAGCTGATACGGGAGCTGTCACGAGCAGCGCTTGTTCTGTGTGGCAAGCTCTCGATTGAAGAATATGCAGATTATTCGATAGATCTACATTGGCAGAATCTTTTGCCTGTAGATGATCTTGCTGCTGCTCAAACGGCTATTCTCTGGCAACAGCTTGGTGTCTCGAATGCGACGCTCATTCAGGGTGCTGGTTTCGATCCTGATGCTGAGGCAGAGAAGAGTCAAGCAGAGGATCAGCAGAAGATGCAGAACTATGCAAATGGCACAGGCCTGCCACCAGTACGACAAGCTCAACAGGCAATACAGCAGGATAGCCAGATAGCACAGAAGGATGGCATGGGGAATGAATGAAGACAGAATGAGAGATTGGATTATTGAGCATCTACGGCCATCTGCAGCACAAATGAGTAGGGATACCCAATTCCAGGGTTTTGCAAAGGCGCTTCTCGCTGAACTTCTCCAGGGAAGCATTGTAGAGGTAAGAACGCCGTTCCAAGATGATTGGCGTGAAGAGTGGGAGAGTATCATAGCGCGTTGGGCCTACGACTTGGTAGAACACTCTACTCGTTATCACTTCTGTGGTGACAAATATTATCGGTCATTGAAAGAAAAGGTCGAGTCTATCCCAGACATGACTGAACTGCCAAAGGAGCAAGAGTGATAAGCCTTGGTCAAATCGTACAATCCTATCGTGAGAGGCTCATCACTTTGGAGCAACATACAGCCCAAGCAATTCGCTCGGCTCATGCTCATATGCTCTTGGTTGTCATGCCGCACATTACGCCGCTCTTGAAACAGATCGGAGAGGCAAAAGCTGCCGACAATCCTGTCCCTCTGCACTGGCTCTATACTGGCGATAAGCTAGGCAATGTTAAGCATCTGGTCAAGAGCCAAGTCAACAGCTTCGGAGGCAATGCCAAGGCTCAGGTACTCACAGCACAAACGCACGGTGCAGGGCTCGGTCTGCAATCAGCTCATGCGCAACTGGCAACCGTCGCACCTGCTCACACGATCAAGACGCCTCCGTTGTCTGCTGGCAAGATCATAGGCTACACTCAGCAAGGTAAGCCGATAGACGATCTGATGGATGGCTTCGGAGAGGAAGCCAGTGATAGAGTAGGCAAGGCTTTGATAGCAGGTGTCTCCATAGGCCAGCAGCCGGATATGATAGACCGTGCTATCATGGCTGCTCTGCTCATCTGTCTCTTTCGTTCGCTCACGATATCGAGAACTGAGGAGATGAATGCTTACAGAGATGCATGGTCACTGACGGCTCAGCAGAATGACGTGCAACAGTGGCAATGGGTAGCACAAGCAGGCGCGTGTCCTTTCTGCAAATCGATGGATGGAAGCGTACACGATATTTCAGAGGATCTGGACTCACATCCGAATTGCAGATGTCAGCAACGATTAGTAACAGCATAAGGAGAGAAAGAATGAGTGACCACAGATACGAGATTATAGAGCATCAGGGTGTTGACTGCTTACACGTGATGATAGACCCAACGCCTGATATGTCAGATGACATAGCTCATACGCGTATTCCGATTGACAGCATAATGAACTCCTATCGGATCTATCGTGGTATCAATGGTACGTATGGAGATCTTGACGAGGTAGACGCTCGTATGCAATCGCTTGGTGCCGCGCTCAATTTAGCCGACCCAGACGGGACTTTCAGTAGCAAAGGATACAGAAACGATACTGAGCAGAAGGTATGGCAAGCGGTACTTAAAGGATACAGAAAGCTATCAGATGCAATACTGGCATTAAGAAAGGATACATAACATGGCACAACCAATCCCGCTCATCTGAGCGCCGCACCAGCCACCGCAGTTCCCGCATATCGGGATACAGATCATCCCGCAAGGTCTGGTCGTCGCAATCCAACTTGGCCCTACCACGACCATCACTCAGGTGATTGATGCGGACTCGATGGATCAAGTTGTCAAGCTGTGGCGTGAACAGCGTAGAAATGCGCAAGATATACTTAAAGTTGTACAAGCAAGCAGAAATGGATAAAATATGACCATTGACTTGCCTATTATTTATAATATTGTTCAACGTAGTTTAGAGGAATCTCAACAAGCAGGATGTTCAGATGAGTTATGTGAACGACGTGCAATTTTCCATGCATTGAAGGCGTTATATCTCTTGTGCAAAGATCAGAAGCGTAATGTACACCTTGAAATCACAGGAGCGGAAAGAGGCTCGAGTATTCACGAGTTTCTCGAAATTCTGAATCAGCCTGAGTGCAGTGGCATCATAGGTACTTTCTGTGAAATGGTACAAGAGTGCATTAGAAAGGAGAAATGAACAATGGGAAAAATCATCGCTGTGGTTGCTCTATCACTACTGATGTTCTGTGGTGGACCCCCCAGCAAAGGAACAAAAGCTGACAAACGGCTGAAGGAAAACAAGCCAGCTCCAACGAAACCAGTGCCACCAGCACAGCAGAAACCGATGTCACCAAAGAAAGGAGGCAAGTAGATGGAAGTTGTAGAAAGCTCACAAAAGTATATCAGTCTTGAACTTGACCCGCAACTCGTAGAGGATCCTGCCGTGCTAGAAGAGGCTCTAGTCTGGCCTTTCTCCAAATTAGAAGGCCAACATCTTCGTGTTGAGTCTATTGAGAATATCTCTGTAAAGCCATTCATTGGAAGACCTAAATTGCGAGTAAGAATCTTGCTCAATATAACTAACCTACCAGAAGGCGAAATGTCCGATAACACTACTCTCAAGCAAGAGCTAGTCACTCGTATCTCTGAAGCTGTTAAGAGTAGAGAGGAGGCAAATCATGACCTGGCATAAGAAGTCGGGTGCATCCGTCACGACTCCGCATGTCAAGACGCCTCACGTGTCTGTACCCAAGCCGCACAAGGCACCAGTGGCAAAGGCTAAAGCTACGAACCAGAAGACAGCAATATACACAGCAAAGCCTGTCCAGAAAGTAGCGCATCATAGTGTAAAGAAAGTAAAAGGAGCATAACATGGGCTTTTCAGATTCATCATGGGATGGAAGTGCTAGTCAGTATTCTAGCACTGAAGCGTATTGTAGTGCATGCCTTATAGATTTAAATCCGTCAGGACAGGATAAAGTGCAATCGAAGTGTAAGCTTCCTGTCAAGGATACCAACGGGAATGTGAATAGAAATGCTGTGCATGCTGCTGCGGCTGCACTTGCGGGCGGACGTGGTGGTGTCAATGCGCCACCAGCCGAAAAGAAAAAAGCAGCAAAGGCACTTATCAGGTATTATGGTCAAATGAAAGAAGATGCTCCGGATTCACTCAAGCGGATTGCGGGCTCTTGACAACGTAGCAAAGGATGAATTATAGTTATGGCAGAACAAACCCCTCCAGTTGATCCCCAGGCGGGAAATGCTGAAGATCCACAGCCCCAGGCGGGCACAAACACCACACCAGAACCCCAGGCGGGCGAAGGCGAAACGATTTCTCTTGAAGAAGCCAAGAAACTACGCTCAGAGTCTGCCAATCTACGCAAGCGACTCAAAGAGCTTGACGCGGCTCACAACGAACTGAAGACATTCAAAGAGCGCACAGAAACTGAAAAGCTCTCTGATGCTGAGAAGCGTGAGGCCGCGAGTCGGAAACTTGAGCAACAATTAGCCGAACACCAATCCCAGAATAGCGCGTTGCTCAGAGAGCTACAGGAAGCACGTATCAATAACGAAGTATTCAAGCAAGCATCCAAGCTCAATATCATCGATGTTGATGCTGCATCCAAGCTCATTGATGGATCGCGCATTGAATACGACGATGCTGGCAACCCAACCAATATTGACGCTCTGCTCAAGGATTTGGTGAAGCAACGTTCTTGGTTAGTCGGCAAGCCGCAAGTCCAGACAAGTGGCGGTGCTACCAATCCATCGCGCTCGCAAACGAGCGGGCCACAGCAAATCACAAAGGAATATGTTGCTCAAATCATGAAAGGCGGCCCGCAGGCCTGGGCTGCGCTCTCTCCTGAAGAGCAGCTACGCATTAGCGAATTCGTCCGTGGTGGTGGCACGATTATCAGACGCTAATCGAACAATTGAATAGATCGTCTTTTGTATCTTGTGCTTAGCACCTTTCTAAGAGATGTTAGGCAGAGGATGATAGGAGATTTGAATGTCTCTCAACTCGTTTATACCTCAAATATGGGCAGATACAATCCTTGCTGCTCTACGAGTAAACCTCGTCTTCGGCAATCTCTTCAACGGCGATTATGAAGGGGAACTGAAGCAAATGGGGGATACAGTTAGAATTAATGCAATAGGTGATGTGACTGTATACTCCTACACCAAAGACACCGATATCAACGCACCGCAGAGCATGACAGATGCTCAAACAATGCTCACTATATCACAGGCGAAATACTATAACGTCGCGATAGATGATGTAGATCGTGCACAAGCACATCCTGATGCCTACGCAGAGATGATCTCGTGGGCGGGCTACAAGCTCGCGCTCACGATGGATCAATACTACGCGGGTTTCTATACAGATGCAACCAACCTCATCGGTTCCTCTAGCAGCTTCCAAACTATCTCAGTTCCTACCAGCACAAATGTCGGCGCGGGCACGACCGCCTACGACTATATCGTGCAGATGGGTCAGAAGTTGACTGAGCAAGCCGTTCCCAAGTCGGGGCGCTGGTGTGTTGTGCCTCCGTGGATCAAAACGTATCTTACCCAGGACATCCGCTTCACCAGCTTCAATACCGATGCAGGCCGTCAAACCATCCTGTCAGGAAAGCTTGATGCCTCCGCTGGTATGAGTAGCGATGCCTACTTGGGCAAGATCGAAGGCTTCGATGTCTACGAGAGCCTGAATGCTGTCCATCTTGGTGGCACAACAGGAGCTGCTGGTTCACAGGACGTGATCCTAGCAGGACATCCAATGGCCCTGACAAAAGCAGAAGGTCTGAGCGAGACGGAAGCCTACCGACCGCCATACCGCTTCTCTGATGCCGTGAAATCTCTTGTGCTCTACGGAGCGAAAACTGTCCGCCCGTATGCGCTGTGTGCTGCATACCTACAGCATCCATAAGGAGGAAGCATCATGGCACGCACAAGCGTAAGCCCAACGGCTCTCACTGCCAATGGTGGCATCGACATACCAGCAGGTACTACGATTAATAGCACGCTGGTCACGAACGGCGTCAATATCCCGATATCAACGAGTGCAATCCCATCGGGGCCAAATGAGCGTGATACCTTCCTTTACATCACTAATACAGCAGGTTCTGATAAGAACGTCATTGTTCGCGCAGGGGTTGGTGGAGGTGCTACTCCTGGCCCCGCGTTCCGATCTGGCATCGGAGACTTGACCGTCGTCTGTCACACAGCATCAGGTGGATGCATAGTCGGACCTCTTGAAAGTGCGCGATTTGCACAATTGGATGGTTCGGTCAACCTAGACTTCGGAACTGGCTTAACAGGCGTTTTAACCGTGTTCCAATTGCCGAAGAACAACTACTAAAAGGACGGAAGCATGGATATACGGCCAATGACTCCCGATGGAGAGTGGCTTGCAATGGGTGGAACAGGTACGCCGCATTACGTGGTCAACCCAGATCACATCAAGCGACTCATGCTAGAAGGCTATCAGATCGTTGCAGATCCACGTTTGCCAGTTGTTGAGGAGATGCTAAATAAGGAGCCTGGCAATCCTGATGAGGATGATATAGATGCGGACGAGGAGTCTGATAAGAAAGAGGAGCCTGAAACTAAACCTAGGAGAGGAGCAAAGAAATGACAACAGAAGTAGAGGAGCGACCTGCACCTGCACCGCTCACAAAACCAGTTCCGGGAGCATGGATACAACTCCCTGATCGAAGCATCCCACCTGTGTATGTGCCATTTGAGCCGCAATACATGAAGAATGAGCGCACAGGGAAGGATGAAATTGCAGGGTATGTTCCAGGTGCACACATCAAGCGGCTGCTCTCTGAAGATGCAATGTACAGCAATGGACCTGTGGGCGTTGTGCCAGATCAGAACGTTGAGCTAGCATCCACTGAGGCGGCATTGCGTGCAGAGCTGGATCAGACAAAAGCCGAGCGTGAGAATTTCATGCACGAGCTACAGGAACTGCGTGCAAAGATGGAAGCTGATCAAGGCGTTCCGAATACCGCAAAGAAGACGCGATAGGAGCGGATTAGATGGCAGTTCGTGCAAGTATGTCACAAATTATCTCACGTGTACGATTCATGATTCAAGATCTATCAGGAGCAAGCCAGTTCTTTGCGGATCAAGATATACAAGATACGTGTGATCAGTATATGGATTTTGTGCGGTACGAACCTATGCGAATAGCACCGACGATCATTAACACAGCTTCTACGAATAACCAGCCATCAGTGATCTTTATCGAGTATTTTTCGCGTTTTCAGTGGTTTGAATCAGATGCCGTACTCGAAGGTGTAAATACATCAACTCATGCAGCATGGATTGTGCTCACGCCCACAGAGAGTGATTTCATCAATGGGCATTTCTGGTTTGAATCGTCATCAACGGAATTTACATCACCAACGGTTCCAGGTCAGTATCCTCCAGTTTTCATTACTGGACGTGTGCATGACCTCTATCTCGCATCTGCTGACTTGCTTGAGTTCTGGGGTGCGGCGCTCTCCTCTGCCTATGACATTGCAGTGGACGGGCAGAATCTCCGACGTTCCCAGCTGATGACGGCCAAGCTGACGTTAGCCGAGCAGTACAGGCGTAAGGCCAAACCGAGGGTCGTGAAGATGGTTCGCGATGATGTCCAGACTGAGATCACTGCACGGAAGATGAGGCTCTTAGATAGTGACGATATAGTCAAAGGAGCATAATGAACGATTTCAGTGAAGAATCTGCAATAGATGATATGCCCGCTGTTGTAGCTCCTCAGAGGAAGCCTGAGTTCGGAGATAAAGTGCATTATGTCGATAATTGGGCAGGCAGTGAACCATTTGCAGAGCTAGATGCTGTGGTTATGGTTGTCTTTGCGGATCGACCAGCGGTTAATTTGCGCGTATTCGATCCTGGTTTTGCTTGGGGCCATTTTGATGCTGCACAGGTAGAGCATGATGCTGAAAAAAAGCCTGGTACCTGGCACTTTCCGGAGGAGTAACACATGGCAGTACATCATGTAGCACATCACCATCATGCTCACGTGAAACACCATGTCAAGCATCATCATCATGTGAAACATCACCATCATGTGAAACATCACCATCATGTAGCGCATCATCATCATACTGTACATCATAAGCACAAGTGAGGAAGAAATGCTCCCAATCTCGTCATCCGAATTAGCGCACATACAATATGATGTCGAGTTTGCTGCTTGCGACCAACCTTGTGTGATTAAGCGCAAGACGCCGACAAAAGACGCGTATGGATCGGAGACGGAAATCTTCAGCACGGTAGCGACGACGGTAGCAGGCATGACGGAGCCCACAGCAGGCCAGCTTGCCAACTATGACTATCTGATCGGAAGCTTAGCAGCTTGGCATGTCAGATTACCTATTGGAACAAATGTCGAGCATCAAGATCATTTGCTGATCGGTGCACAAACGCTGGTTGTGCAGGTTATCTTAGATCCACGCTCGTATCATGCATTATTGAGCGTTATTGCTACGGAGATACTCTAATGGAGGACTTCAATCATTTGAATGCACTTGCTAATGCGCTTGCATCGGCTATTGCACGAGTGGTAACGAAAACAGCATTTGATATCGAAGCTCAAGCTGCTGAGAATGCTCCAGTCGACACAGGCGCTTTGCAAGCTTCCATCTATGAAAGGACCTACACAAGCCATGATCGGCATGACAAGACGCGAGGCAAAGGCTTCTTTCCATTGATCAAACAACCACCAAACCAGTATGAGGCATATGTGGCAGTTGGGGCGAATTATGGTATTTATGTCGAGATGGGTACTAGGCGTATGCCAGCACAACCATATTTCTATCCAGCGATTGAGGCAAATAGGCAGCCTTTCATCGATGCAATGAGCAGCTTAGAGGACAAGCTACGAGGTGCGATCTGATGGCTGGGCATGAAGTTTTTTTGGGTTACGCCTACCTTCAGAACACTCTGGGCAATGATGCAACCCTGGCAAGCCTTGCACCTGGGGGCGTGAACCGTGCGCTTGCGCAGCCCAACACAGCCATCCCGTACATCATCACGGCTTTTCATACGGGTATCGACACGGTGACCATGAATGCCTTCCGTGTGCTCACAAATCTGGTATTCCAGGTCAAGGTCGTGGGACCAGCAAATAACACATCTCAGCTTGCTGCTGCTGCTGCTCGTATCGATGCATTGCTTGGCAGCCCGCCAAGCCTTCCGCCTGGTGCTATCGGGATTGTCATTGGTGGCGTGACACAGGGCTATCTTTACTCTTGCTATCGGGATTCGCCGCTAGAGGTAGACGAACTTGTGACAGGAGAGCTGTGGACGAACATTGGCGGGTTGTATCGTATGGAACTAGGACAAGTATATTAGTGCATTGGAGGTGATTAAATGACATGGACACCTGAAGTAAGTTATATAAACCAACGTGTGCAAATAGGAGCCGAAAGCACATCTGCTTTAGGCACTGCTGTACCTGCTGGTAAATTACTGAATTGCTTTAACTGGGTCTTCGGTATTATGCCGAACGTGTCGTTCTTTCGGCCTGTCGGGCACAAATACGACACGATCCAGGAAGAGAACTTTGAAGAGAGCAACATTACTGTTGATGGGGATCTCGACTTCAATGGCGTGCTCTATCTGCTAGCCTCAACCATGGGCTCCGTCTCAGCAGCAGCTCACGGCACATCGACAACCGCTAAAGACTGGGTCTTTACGCCGCCGACAACAGGCTCCATCGTCCCTCAGACCTATACCATCCAACAAGGGGATAGTGTGCGTGCCCGTTCTTTCTCGTATGGCATCCTCAACAACTTTGGTTACAAGGGCACACGTAAAACACCATTCACTGTATCGGGTAAAGGCTTTGGGCAGATCATGAGCGATGGCATCACGCTCACGGGCTCCCCAACAGCCGTTGCTCTTGCGCCTGTGGTCGGCAAATTCTTCAATGTCTATCTAGACAGCTCTTCTGCCAATATTGGCACGACCCAGCTCACCCGCTGTTTTAGCCTTGATTATGCTTTTGATGCCGTGTATGCAGCGTTCTATCCACTCAATCGCGCTAATCTATCTTATACCGCGCATATCGATACTGTGCCCAAGACAACGTTGAAGTTCCTCGTTGAGGCAGATGCGACGGGCCTGGCCGCGCAGCAGGTCAATTTGCAGCAAGGCAACACGGTCTATATCCGCGTGCTGGCTCAAGGAAATATCATCGATAACACGTATCTCGTCACACTTGGTACGCAGTCGAGTGGTAACTTCACATTGACATATAATGGGCAGACAACCACAAATATTGCATATAATGCCACATCTGCTACTGTGCAATCTGCGCTTATTGCACTCTCAACCATTGGTACCGGCAATGTGACCGTCTCAGGAAGCGCAGGTGGACCATACACCGTTACCTTTACCGGGGCTCTTGCCAATTCCACTAATGCATTGACCGGGACGTTCACAGGTCTTGGCACACCAGCCAATGCCTCACTCACCTCACAAGTCGTCAATAATATCTTCCAGCATGATATGGCCTGCAAGCTCAACAAACCAACAGACTTCAAAGATGAGCAAGGTGTATTCGCAACCGAATGGGAGGCCAATATTGTCGAAGATCCGGCTTGGGGCTCAGGTGGTCAGTCCCAAAAAGTTACCGTTACGAACTTAATCACATCACTTTAGGAGTTGTATGCCAGTATCACTACACCAAATCGCAACTAATACCGCTTCTCTTGCCATCACGTGGGGGGAAGATACCATCAATATCATGTATTACCCGGGACGCTTTACAGAGAAGATGATAGGTGATGTTGAAGCTATTTCACATTTAAATGGAGACACGATCGTCTCGGGATTTAAATCATTTAATGAGACACTTGCGAATCTTATCAGATCATGGGATGTCTATGAGGACGAAGCTCAGACTATCATGTTCCCGATCGATGCAAGCCGCTTTGCTGAATTACCGCTTGCATTCAGGATGACGGTTTTCAATGCCATCGCTGGGGATATTCGCCCGGAAATGGTCGCGCCTCAGAATTAAGGACACTGGGGCGCTACTTGGCCACGGATGGCTTGATTGGAGAGCCACCCGATTGGTACGCACTCATTCAGGCAGCCAAATATCTGGGAGTGGCACCGTGGGATTTGATAGAGCAGTCGGTGTTTTGGACGGACAAAGCGCTCATTGCAATGTCAGCAGAGCATAGCGCACAAAAGCAAATTGAAGAACGTAACAGAGGAAAGACGTATTAAATGGGAATCACAGCAGCTCAGCTCTCAGTCGCAATCAATGCCACAGGAGCTGACACAACCAAAGCACAAGTAGAGGGTGTGAGCAGCTCTGTTGATAAAGGTGCGGCGAGCATTCGCTCGTTTGCGATCGGCGCGGCTGTTGTTGGCGCTGCGGCTCTGATCGGGATTGGTGTGGCATCCGTCAAGATGGCTGGTGACTTCCAAGCTGGGATGACTTCGCTGGTGACGGGGGCAGGGGAGAGCCAGAAAAACATCAAGATGGTGAGCGACGGAATTCTGGCTATGGCTCCTGCGGTCGGCACGACGACCAAAGCTTTGACCGATGGCATGTACATGATCGAGTCCGCGGGTTTTCATGGGGCCGATGGCTTGCAGGTACTCAAAGCCGCTGCGGAGGGTGCGAAAGTCGGCAATGCTGACCTGGCTAGCGTGGCCAATGGTGTGACCACTGCTCTCACCGATTATGCCATGCCAGCCTCTAAAGCGACAGAGGTCACCAACACGCTGGTGGCAACGGTCGCGGCTGGCAAAACGCACATGACCGATCTTGCACAGTCTCTCTCCTCAATTCTTCCTACAGCATCCGCTGCGGGTGTTTCACTGCGCGATACAGCGGGTGCGATGGCGACAATGACGGGAGAAGGAACGCCAGCGGCGGACGCTGCAACCTATCTCAGACAGACCATCATGTCACTGGAAAATCCTGCCAAGAAAGGTGCCGATGCTCTTAGGTCTATTGGTCTTTCCTCCTCCGATGTCGCTTCAGAGATGAAGAAGAGCCTGCCTGATACACTCACCCTCATCACTGATCATCTCAAGAATAAGTTCCCAGAAGGCAGTGCAGCCTATGTGAAAGCTTTGGCGGATATCGCAGGCGGAAGTAAACAGATGCAGGGCGTGCTGGAGCTGACAGGGAGCCACTTGGATACCTTCAAGGGCAATGTTTCCAGTATCAGCGACGCGGTGAAGAAGGGTGGCGACTCGATCACAGGTTGGACCAATGTTCAGAGCACCTTCAATTTCAAGATGGATCAAGCCAAAGCGACCCTTGAGACACTGGGCATCAAAATCGGTACGGCACTCTTGCCAGCGCTTGGCAAGCTGATGGACGGATTCTCCTCACCTGCATTCCAAAGTTTTGCGACGGCTGTTGCAGGCTTTGTGACGGGAGCCTTACTTGGTCTGATCAATGGTATCCAGAAGGTTGTCGATGTCGGATCGAATCTAGCCAATTTCTTTGAAAAGAATCACGCAGCTCTTGCGACACTACAAACTGTACTCATTCCGGTCGCGGGTGCGATCGCGGGTATCCTGGTGTTTGCCTTTTGGTCTTGGGCGGCTGCTGCTGGCGCGGCTGCGGTCGCGACCTTGGCTGCTGCATGGCCTTTCCTGCTGATTGGTGCAGCGATCGCGGGATTGGTTGCGGGATTTCTGTATCTCTACAATAATGTCAAGCCCTTTCGCGATTTTATGAATCAAATCGGCGCGGTAGTGAAGCAAGCCGCGCAAGCTGTTGTTCAATTTGCTGAAGATATTGCTTCTCGTGTTGCGCCTATCATTTCTGGATGGATTAAAGCACTCACACCATTAGTACAAGGTTTCATGACTGCGTGGAATCAGGCGTGGCCGATGATTTTGGCAGTCCTCAAGGGTGTGTGGGATGAGATTCAAGGTGTAGTAAAGATAGCATGGGCATTGATATCAGGCTACATCAAGATTGGTTTGGACATCTTGGGAGGGAATTGGAAGCAAGCATGGAATGATTTCAAGGATATGCTCAAAGGAGTCTGGGATGGGATCAAACAATGGGTAAAAGGCGGAATAGAAGCACTTGTTGGCATGTTCAAACCACTGCTTGAGGCTATGTCCAATATTCCGGGACCAGCAGGTGATATGGCAAAAAGCGTGCTAAAGTCGTTTGGTGACATGAGTGATGGTGCATCGCAAAGTGCAAATGATATGAAATCAAAGACAATTCAAGCCACAATTGATATGCAAGATAAAATGGTTAAAAATCTTGATAATACACGTCAGCAGCTTATTCAGAAAATGAAGGACACATCAGATCCTGTTCAAAAGCACGCATTGGAGATGCAGGTAGGTGTCACTACTCAAATGGAGAATTTACATAAAAATGCATTAGATAAGGCTACTGATATGAAGGAAAAGCTCGTGGGGCATTCGATCATACCGGATATGATCAATAGTATCATTAGTTGGTTTGGGAATTTGCCACAAGGAGCAATGAATGCACTTCAGTCTTTGCCCGGTAAATTAACAGATTTCTGGAATGGTATAATTAATAATGCAACAAATGCAGGGACAAACATTGTCAATGGCATTGCGAATGGGATCAAGGGCGCGATAGGAGCGGTCGGGGATGCAATGAATTCTGTTACAAGCTTCATAAGTAGCCATCTCCCGCATTCGCCTGCCAAGATCGGGCCCCTTACTGATCTTGGCCTCCAAGGCTCACTCATCACGGAGCAACTATCGCAGGGGATGCTTTCTTCTCTTCCCAAGCTGCAAACAGCGATCGGCCAACTTGTGAAGCCTATTGCGATGCAACTCTCTCCAGCGTCAAATCCGAGCATCACGATGCCAGGACTCACTACTATCCCTAGTCAATTGAGCAACCAGGCAAACATAACCGTCGTTGTCAATTCCCCGCCACTTTATCTGAACGGACAGCTCCTGGCTAACGGTCTTATGCCGTACATGGCGAATGCTATCCGTTATAGTGTCGCAACAAAAATGTAAAAGGAGTAAATCATGTCATTTGGAACACTTCTCAAAGATCAAGTAGGCACACCGATAGCCCAGGGTTATAGTCCTGGTATTGGCTTTGAGGGAATGCAATCCTCAATCCTCAAGAACACCGATAGCTCATCCAACACCACGGCTCCGGCTGTAATGTCGAATATGTTGATCGAATCTGCTCTAAACGGCATGGCCTATTCCATATTACAAAACCAAACAGTCGGCAGCTCAGGGGGTGGACAATACGCCATCTCTGTTTTTAATCCTTCTACATCTGGAAAGAATGTACTCATCTATAGCATTAAATGCATGGCAAATTACGGGAATACTACGACGTGGTTGTACCTTACTACATCAAATCCATCATATAATACAAACCTTACTCCAACGAATTTAAAAGCAGGTGGAAGTGCATCTGCTCTGACTTCTGGAAATGTTACAACCAATTCAGCTTCCATCAGCTTCCCAGGAAGCGGGCTTTTCGATATGACGGTAGCTGCTTCCGAGGTATTAACGAACAATACCGGTATTTATTTACCAAATGGGAGTAGTAATGGTCTAACAGCCCTGGTCAATGTCGCTAATAGCCAGGAGTATGCAATTACTCTTAAATGGATTGAGTTCTAATGCCACAGTACACTCCACTTTTCTCACCAACAATTCAATATAACACGACATATACCGTGCAAATTGGCGGGAAGGCTGTCACTGTGCTTCCAACAACGCTCAAAATTACTCGCGCTGTAGGGAGACGCTCACAGGCAACACTCACCGTTCAAACCGATATTTATACACTGTTTTCCCAATATCAGCAAATACAAATATACGATAGGCAATTGATCCTTGTCTTTTCTGGCTACATCACCCAGCCAGTCACGACCAAGCCAGGATTTGCAAATTACTTACTCCATCAGCTTACTTGCGTTGACCAGCACTACTTGGCCGATAAGCGGGTGTTTTATGGGCAGTACACCAATAGAACGGCTGGTGTCATCGTGACAGCCATTCTCAACCAGATCCTAGTTGCTGAAGGTGTGACTGTTGGTCAGATCTATGATGGAGTGGAACCAAGTCCAACACTCTATCCATCGCCAACGCTCTATCCATCAGGATCGGGCCTTATTCCATCTGCAAACTTCTACTACAATACGGTCGCACAATGTCTTGACCAACTTGCTACAGCAGCAGGCATATCGGGTATTCCCTACTATTGGATGATTGATCAGAATAAAGAACTATGGTTCGTACCCTATACCACCATTATCAATAATAATATCGTAGATGGCACACAAGTAGAGCAAATGAACTATCCACCGCAGGTAACACGTCAAAATCCTACTTACAGGAATACGCAGTATGTGACAGGTGGATACACGCAAACGGGATCTATCACTGAGACCAGGCAAGGCGATGGCAAGCTCACAACGTGGACAATGGCCTTTGGGCTAGCCTCCGCTCCAACCATCACCGTAAATGGTACTCCAAAAACAGTAGGCATCCAGGGATCTGGCAACTCCCAATATTACTGGGCACTCAACTCACCAATTATCACGCAGGATTCATCTCAGACAAAGCTCACCAGCTCGGATACGCTCTCGGTGACCTATATTGGTCAGTACCCAAGTACAGCCGTACAGAGTAATCCTGCTCAGATCACAACACAGGCAGCTCTCGATGGATCAAGCGGGATAGTTGAACACGTCACCAATGACACATCACTTTCAACTGGCAATGAGGCACTGACTGAAGCATCTGCATTGCTGAACCGCTATGGCAACCAGGGCATTCAATTCCAGTTCACCACGCTTGTGTATGGCTATGTGCCTGGTCAGCTCATCACGGTGAACTACGGGCCATTTGGCTTTATGAATACACAAATGCTCATTGAGAGCGTGGATATCGAAGACAAGGATGGATTGAATATTTGGTATACTATCACATGTATTTCTGGTGCGTTCGACACAAACTGGATCATTTTTTTCTCGAAGTGGCTAGGGTATAACGTGCCTCAGAATGCATTGAATGCAGGAAGTAAAGTAGCGTATGCTGCTCCGATTCCCAGTCCCACGCTCTATCCATCGCCACAATTGTACCCAGGTTAGCATACAAAAAATGCGTTAGATGCAAAACACCTAACGCCAGAAAGGAGGAACATGAATAGCATAACCCCGCTTCAGAAGCAAGTTTACGAGATTTTTAGCATATCTAGAAAACATGCAGAAAGGACATTACATGGCATTATATACTAAAACGGGCCCGTTTACATCCGGGGCAGCCCCGGGCCTGGACGCGGGCCTGTTCAACAATATTGAGACGTGCCTAGTGGGCGCAGGTGCAATTTACTTTCTCGGCTCGCCCTATCAGCTCACGACCAATCCAACTGTGAATGCTGGTAATACAACCACCCTCACATGCACAGGTGTTGGGGGTATCCCATCATCGGGTGTTCTTGCCGTGTTGCTAGGCATTGGCATCTTTGCCAGTACAGCTGGGGGCTATATGCAGGGCGCACCTCACGGGGGAACCTTTGGCCAATATTGGGGATTGAGCGGGCCTGTTGCCAATCAGTACACAGTTGGTGGCATGGTTATTGCGCCTGTTTCATCCGGTGGACAAATCGATGTCAAGGCCGCAAGTGGAAATATCGTTTTGCAGCAGTGGATGATCTACGGCTATGTCATGTAGCTATCCGCCATACCACAGCATGAGGATGACAATCCAGGCTATGAAGGCAAGGAACGCCATGAAGAGGATCGCAGTAACTATATGTAACAATTTATTCATAATAGATAAACGTGCACAAATCCCAGTAGTAACACAAAAGGAGGCTATGTAGATGAGTGTCCCATTCTACTTCACAACATCAGATGCGCCGCCTATTCCGGTTTCGTTTGTCGACTCCTATGGGAACATCCCAGCGAGCTTTACGACTGGCGCGTTTACGCTCAAGTTTCGCAGCCTCTCGACGGGGCAGAAAGTCGCTGGTGGTGGCACGTTCTCAAGTCCAAATCAGAGCACAGGGGTTGTTACCTACAACCTCTCCTCCTCTGATATGACAAATGCCTATGCAGCTTCGGCACTTGGTTCAGCAGTCGGCGGCGCACTTCCGGGTGTTGAGCTATTTGAGGTCCTGGCAGAGGCAACGATTAGTAGTCTTGTGTACGATAGTTTACCTTCACAGATAGAGATTAGGAAGATTTAGGTCATGAGTATAGCCGTGGTAAATGGTTCGATCATCGCGGTGACTGGCAATAGTATCACTATCACGCTCAGTGGGAACGTTACCGGAGTTCAGTTGCAGGGGGGATGGCGGGAAGATCAGCCACTCAAGATTGTGAATACTTCTCCCTATGCGATGACTTTTCATACCAATCCTGCACAGAGTCTCGTGAGTGGCAGCGATTCAGGTGTTACTGTTGTTGCCTATGCTTCTCTCTCTCTTGTCTGGAGTGGTGAAGCAAGCCGATGGATCGCAGATCTTGATGCCTCTACAAGTGCAAGTGTAACTGTCAATATCAAAGACTATAATCCAGACATAACGGGCGCGTCACTTTGTGACACATCCATTGCAAGGGCATTTGCTGCTCTTCCTGCAAGTGGCGGGTCCATTCTCTTTCCTGACGGCATCTATAAATACTCAGGAATTACGCTTTCCGGGCTTACTGATGTGAGCATAATAGGGGTAGGAACTGCCTCTATCCTTGCCCCAACTTCCGGGCACACAGCTATTACCATCACAAATGGCACACGCTGTCATGTGAGCAATCTCAAGATTGATGGCAGTATCAACGGTGGCGCAATTGGACTCTCTATTAGTGGCGATTTGGATTCACGCTTTCAGAACTTGCATATCACCGGGCTATCAGGTGACGCCATTTTCGTACAAGGAGATGCGACAATTGGCAATGAGATACATTTCGCACATGTGACATGTCGCAATAATGGTGGTTATGGGTACCACTATGCGAGAACAACACTCACTGATACAGGCGGTGTTTATTTCAACGATTTTTCTGCACTTTACAATACACAGGGATTGGGAGGCATCAATATCGATGCTAGTGCAGCAGTATCTTCAGTAGGTACTTTCCACTGGTTTATGAATACGATCATTGATAGTTACACTGCTGTCAATGGTATACAAATCCACAATGCACACCATAACCGTTTTATCCAATCATGGTTTGCAAATCTCGCAACGCCGGGTAAGGCTGTTCTCCTGCTTGACGGTGATGGGTACATGAATGACTTCCTGCAAGCCTACATTGTGAATACAGGATCAGGAGCAGGAACGTACAATATAGCAATCAATGGCACACAACACGATAATCAGTTCGACCAGTTTGATTTTGATGGCAACAACGTTACTGCTCACGTGCATCAAGGATCTTCTGGAGCAAACAACTTCGTCAATTTCTACAACATTTTTGGCGGGCAGCCGCTTACCGATACGCAGTCAGCACTTTATTCGAGAGGGACCGTCGTACAGCAGTTTGGCCCGCTTACGGTAGAGGCTCCTGGAAGTGGATCATCCTCCTCGTTTGGATTGGACGACCCGACAAACCCGGGTAAGCAGAAATGGCTCAGGAATAGCAACGGGTCATTCCAATTGCTGAATGCAGCATTTTCATCAACAATCTTTCGCGTTGATGACGGCGGATTCACTGTTATCGGTGGACCTTGTAACCTCAATGGCGGTTCGTCTCTCATGTCTGGCAGTGGAGCACCAGGAAGCGGAATCGGAAGCCAAGGTGACTACTACTTTCGTACAGACACGCCGTCAATAGCAAATCAACGCATTTACGTCAAGACAGGTAGCAGCACATGGGTAGGCATTGTATAGGAGGGGACGCTATTGATACAGATCGTCTTTAAGACATATCACACGGATATGAGGCGATTCTTCATAGCCGCAAGTCTAGCACAAATCGACAAAAGCGGCAATATGCCATTAAGAGGTCTTATGGTCGACTATAAACGCTCAATCGGCCCTGGGTGTGCCACAACTGAGGAGATTACAGCGTCGGGACGTGTGCGATGGCAGATAGGTGGCTCAAGTAGCCCTGGAGCCCTATTTTCGATCTCGATTCAGGGGGAGTAGTTTCTGAATAAAACGTGTGATATCTCACAATAGTAACACGAAAGGAATAGCACGATGACAGTACCACCAGGAACGGGAGCATGGGAAAGCACACAAGAGGCAATCCTTGCTCAGCTTCAGGCTGGAGGAACATCAGGGACGCAGTACACCGATGGCAGTGCCGCGCCTACGCACCCGATTGGAACACAGGTCGTATTCAACAATGCGGGGACGGAGACTGCTGTATCCAACTCTGCGCCACTCCCAATCACAGGCTCCATCTCCGCTTCTAATCCAAGCGTGGGAACCGATGGTAGTGCAGCGCCTGCCTCTTCTACTCAGATTGGCGGCTCAGATGGCACAAACTTACAGGGTGCTCTTGTCGAAAGCTCATCCCATCCTAACTTGCGGATGGGCATCTATCAAGCAGGCAATGAAGCAACTGTTACGCAGTTCCACAGTGCGGACAATCAAAGCCTCGGATCAGGGAACGGACTGCTTACTGGCGGTGTAGCACAAATTCTCAATCCTGGCGGGCTGCTTGATAGACAGCGTGGCACGGGGCTTGATGCTGTTGCAGCGGTAGGAATTCCATCAGGCAGTCAGCAGCTTGCCGGACCTGCTCTCACAACGACATTCAATGGGGCTGTTACCGGATCGTCAAGCTCACAGTCCATCGTCTTGGCATCCACGGCTAGCCTGAAAGCCGGAGACATTATCACAACCTCAGATAATGTTGAGTCTACCGAGGTCGTTACCGTAGACGATGGAACGCATATTCACGCGATCCTCAAGAACAATCATGCCAATGGGCAAAGCATCACGTGGTATCACTTCAATCAAGCGCGTGATGCAACTGTTGGGGATATGGTTTCTGGTACAGGACTTTCACCAAGTGCAACCTATCTCTATAACAGCATTGCAGGCAACTTTGAGTTTGACCGTTCTGCCAATGGTGAAAAAGACGGTGCATCAGGACAGGGCACGGCGGTTGCAGCAGAATACGAGTGGAATGCAGGTGGCCCGCTCAACAATTCCAACGTGATCTCAGGTCTCCAGTTTGACCGTGCTCGCAATGTACAGGGCAAAGCGCTTGGCAGTGGCTCCATCTCGAATAATCCGCTAGCCGCTGGCTCCACGACACTCACCCTTAACTCAGCTCCAACCACGCTTATGGCTGGCCAGCAAATCATCCTTGATCGAGCAGGTGCAAATCCAGAAGCAAACTATGTCGGAACAGGGTACACAGCAGGATCAACCAGTGTGCCGCTTCAGAATGCAACAGCTTTCTCTCATGCACAAAACTCAACAGTCGAGTGGGATCAATTCTCTGGCCTTGGCCCTGGATTGAATGGTTTTACAGCGGCAGGCGTTGGCATCGAAGAAGAGGCTTTGTACAACCCGGTGGACGGCAAATTCTACCTAGAGCGGAGTGCAACTGGTGATGGGGTTGCAGCGGCGAATGTCGTGATGGAGAATCCGGCGATCTGGAATGGCTCCACGATGGATCGCTGGAAGGGTAGCGCTGGCGCAGGAAACGTCTCATTGCAGGCTTCTGGCTCTATCTCAGCAACGCTTCAGAGCGCAGCCTCCACAAATGGCAATGGTACTGTTCTCAGTGTACTGGGCATGTCCACTGTTGTCTTCACGATAACAGGATCATTTAGTGCGCTCATTAATTTTGAAGGCAATGAAGATGGAAGCACATTCAATGCGCTTGAAGCTTCTCAGCTGGGTATTAATTTCATTGGAACTGCCTCTGGTGGCACTGGTGTGTTTGTTGCGTCGTGTGCAGGATTGCAACAAATACGTGCACGCATTTCAGGTTATAGTAGCGGTAATGTAACTGTCAGTGCTCATGCTATTCCGCAAACATTTGCACCATGGGTTGTCAATTCGTTTCTTGTTGATAGTGGGGGGACAAACAAGCTTGGCATCGATGCAGGTGGGCGCCTTACCAGTATTATTCAGGCAGTTGGGGGAACAGCACTTGCTGCTGATCAGAGCAATACTGAGCTGAGAACGTCCATCTACGGAAAGAATAGCACAGCAGGTGACACGCCTATTCTCCTCGGGAGTGCAGGACAGGTAGCAATACAGCGCAATAGTGTCGCTGTCTACACATTGGCATCTACACAAACATCAGGCTCAACACAAAATAGTGGAGATCTCACAGTAGGACCGTATACTGAGATTTCCATCGATATCAATACTACCGCGCAATCAGGAACAAATCCGACAATCCAGTACTTTTGGGAACGTAAAGGCGCTGATGGTATCTACTACGTTCTTTGGCAATCAGCAGTACTGACAGCAGCAACAAACACGCTTAGCACGAGTATAGGTGCTGGCATGGCATACAATCAGAGTTTAGGATTAACAGGTAGATTGCGCTGGATTGTAGGCGGGACAGCGACGCCTACATTCACGCATAGTTTGAATGTTTACGGGAAATAGAGGTGATATATGCCTTATCCGAATACGATTGGAGGCGCTCTGATGGGATATCCGACGACAGTTGATAATGGGCTAGTCGCTCCACTTGTTGTATTTACACCCGGCATAGAAAATTCAACGGGGACTTTTACAGTAAGTGCAGGACAAGCCTATGCATCATTATACACATTGCTGGCATCTGTTACTCTTACACAGATGCGATGTTGTTTTTCAGGATCGCCAACAGGAAATATTGACCTGGGCATTTATGATTCAACGGGCACAAATGGAGGACCTGGTAATTTGCAGGGACACACGGGAGCGAATGCAGCAGCAACAGGTGTATTCACAAAAAGCTTGACAGCCAATGTATTGCTCTCTCCCGGTAACTATTGGATAGCATTCCTATCTACTATCGCAAATAGCGTATTCGGCAGGCAGGCATCAGGCGCTGGTATGATAGATTCTGTCATATCATCCACAACGGGATTGACAGTACTTCCATCATCATTTGGGGCATTTACTGATAGCAATCTTGTTACTGTATTATGTCTTGTTTCAGGCGGATTTAGCTAAGAAAGGGCAAAAATTATGGCAGCACCATCAACATTACCCACGATTAATCAGGAGGTCCGTTTTACGGATGCTAATGGCGCAATTCATATAGCATATGTTACGAGTTTTGGGCCATTATACACTGAAGAAGGACAAGTAAATCTGTTTGTATTTACAGATACATCAGATCCTTATGATATTAATTCGTGTAATATCAATTACAGCTCCACCATAACCGACACGTATACTTGGCACTATATTAGCGATGTATAGTGTAATAAAATGAGTCGATTCTGCAAAGTATGTCACGCGAGCGAGCAGACAGGTGCTCCATTCCCAAAGTTTGGTCTCCTCTGCTCTGCGTGCTACAACGAACGCGAGAGACAACGTTATCAGGACAACAAAGAGTACATCAAGGCTCAAAAGAGGCAATACACGATTGAACATAAAGCGCATATTGCACAACGGAGTGCACGATACCACCAAGAGCACAAGGAGTTTATCAATGCAAAGAACCGCAGAGAGTATGCAGAGAAGGAGAGGCCGCAAAGGCCTTGCCTTCTCTGCTTTGCTCCAATGCCAAAGCGTGCGCAGAAATATTGCGCTCAATGCAAAGAGAAAATGACGAGGGAAAGGGCCAAGCTGAGAAGGCGAAAGCTCCGAATGAGAAAGGAGCATCCTTATGAACATTATTCAAATGCGTAACAGCAACGCATTCCTGGGGCGCGATGGCCTTAAGCCACGATGGGTCATTTTGCATGGTACAGCAGGAGGCACTTCTGCACAAGCTATTGCATCCTACTTTCAAAGTACGCAAGGATCAGACAATCCCGTTAGTGCCCATTATGTGATAGGTCAAGACGGGCAAATAGTGCAGTGCAATGATGAAGGTGATGGCGCGTGGGCAAATGGAGTCGTTACGACGGGCCATGATCCATGGTGGAATGTTGACGGTAATCCCAACCCCAACAATGTCACGATCAGCATTGAGCACGTCAAGCCTGACGATGCCAACGCTACAGATCTCACGCCTGCGCAGAAAGCAGCAAGCTTTGCTCTTATTGCCGACATCTGCCAGCGAAACGGGATCCCAATGCGATGGGCAGATAGTAGTGGGGGAATTACCGGGCACTATTCTATGGACCCTGTGAATCGTGCACGCTGCCCTGGCACCTATCCCTGGTCAGACTTATACAACTACCTAAAAGGAAATACAAACATGAATAACGTTCCCACTGGTTGGAGTGACAACGCAACCAGCAAAATTCTCACAGCCCCTAATGGAATTTCTGTTATTTTAGGATTTCGCGATCATATATTGGCAGATCCTAATTGGGACCCAGCAAACTGGCCACTTGAGCCAGAACAGCATCTCGACCTTCTAGAGCAGAGTAACACGAGCCTTGGAGGAGGCCAAGCGCAAATGTTTCGCTGGAAGCGGCTTGAATATACAGAAAAGATGGGAGTATTTGAGGGTTGGCTGGGCCAAGAGCTGCTGTGGTATCAAAAGCAGTATGCAGCAATGACAGCCGAGATTGCTCAATTGAAGGCACTGCTTGCCTCATCGAACATTGGACAGATTGGCACAATTGGCAAACAAATCTCCGATGACATCGCTTTGATTATGAAGCTTGTACAGGTGCAATAGGAGATTGTCATGAATTGGGCTCAAGTCGTTAATACATTGATATTCGTCTTTGGGACATTTCTCTCGGTTCTTGAGGCAATCTGGCTTTCTCGTGTATGGGCACAAAAGCTGCCAGACCACACACGCCCTGCTCTTGCGCAATTTGCAGAAATGGCCGTGCGGCAAGTTGAGCAGCAGAGCGGGTCGCTGTTAGGGTCTGCCAAGAAACAGCTTGCTATCACGATTGTGACCCAGCTTTTCTTTGCCTTCCATCTGCCTCTGCCTGACATATCTGCTGTGGAGAGCGCCATCGAAGCCGCCGTCTTTATGCTTCCCAAAGAGGGCGTATGAATGCCATTATCGAAAGTCTTAATTCCATTGCGGGCTTGCTCTCGATCCTGATTGTCTTTATTGTGGCAATCATATCAGGCAAGTCCATGTCAAAAAGCAAAATAAGTGAGGAGGCAAGTAACGCACAACAACGTGCAATTGCTGCAATGCAAGCCGAGCTAATGCTTTTGCGAGGAAAGATAGAAGATATAAGGAAGGATAATGTTCATCTCAATCGTATCATAGAAGTTATACGCAAAGCGCTTGAAAGGAGAGGGATAATCATCACCATATCAGATAACTCAGTAGATATAGAAGACAACAAAAAGAGCACAACCATCTCGCTTCATGAGGAGGAGATCGCATGAAATGGTTACGCGGTGTTGTGCTGGGCCTTGATGACGGGCTGGTGACGACATTAGTTACGATCATGACGGTAAGCGGGGTTGTTGGAAGCCACTTGCTCTCGACCATGATCGGGGTTGTAGCTGCCTCTGCAATCAGCATGGGGCTAGGCGGATATGCAGCGGCGCGTTCTGTGGCCGACCAAAACGAGTGGATGGCTGGGCTCTCGACAGGAGGTGCGTTCCTCATCGGTGGGCTTGCGCCTCTTCTGCCTGTTGTTCTGCATTTGTCCTATGTCCAGTGGTGGAGCTACGCGTGCACGGCCCTCGTCGCACTTCTCTTTGGATGGATCAAGGCACGCTATGACAACGAGGCGGGCGGCGCATTACGATCTGCCCTCTTCTTTCTCGCCATTGTGACTGCAGGAACGCTTGCAGGAGTTCTTATTGGCGTAGCATTACATTAGGAGATGTGCTATGGCATTATTTGAGCATCATCCTCATCTACATAAGCCGCAGAACGTGAACCATTTACATGCAGCTGAGCAAACTGGCTTCAATCAGCGGGTAGCTGTGATGATCACGAAGGGATTTGGAAGCATGCAAGCATTTTACATCTTAGTTGCTTGGATGCTTTTATGGATGGCATTAGCATCCTTTGGCATTTGGAGATTCAAAAGCGATCCATACCCATTTACCTTCTTATTGTTTCTAAGTAATCTTGTGCAGCTTTGGGCTCTTCCGGTGCTCTCAGTCGGCCAGAATGTACTCAGCCGGAAAGCTGAGTTACAGGCAGAAGAGTCATTCAATACAACGAATAAGACATTTGAAGATATCTTGCAAATCATGCATCATTTGGAAGCGCAAGATGAGGAGCTGCTCAAGCAGACGAAAATGCTCATTGATCTTATCCAACGTTCTAATAGGAGAAAATATTCATGAACACAACATTTGTCTATCTTGCAGTGACGATCACCACACTGATCTTTTGTGGAATCCTACTCGTCTTCACACAAGACCAAGGAACACACGAGGCAGCTCTCATCATGGCAGGATTAGCTGTGGGGCACTGGTTTGGGTATAGCAATCAACTCACAGGTCCGCAGCCCACACCAGTGGAAATGCCACCGAAACAAGCTTGACCAGACGTTCCATTGCTTGTACAATTGATCTATGCCAATCCAGTCCAGTGGTCTGCACCTGAAATTTGTTCAGCCCTTATTTCTAAGTGCGTCTGGATTGGCATGCTTCACGAGGTGCGATATGATCAAAGAGCCACATCATTTGCAAGGTCCACCAAGCATTGATCCATCCTGGGCCGACACGGGCGAAATGCCCGTTGCGCCTGGACTCGCAACCTGGGATCAGATTCAGAGGAAAGAAAAAGCGCAAAAGCCAAATTGGCATGATGGGCTCCCCAAGCCTGCCTATCAGCAAGATCTCCCGATCATCTTCAAAGAGCCACTCGATCCTGAGAAGCTGGCAGCCCGCATCACCTGGATATGCTTGGGTACATTTGCGCTTTTGATCATGCTTATCTGCATGTGGCATGTGCTGCTTGCTGTATCAGGAATGAAATAATGATAGTAGATGATGATCGGGATGCGGTGCAGAACCTCTTGTTCTCTGCATCGCAAGAGAAAACCTGAGATGTTATAGAGCCTGGATGTGTCATTGTCTTGCATATCAATGGATGCCATTCATGCCAATAAAACAAGCTCCTACGTATAATAGAAGCATCACAACATATATACTAACAGCTAATTTAGGACTCACAATGAGAAGATCTTCTCCCCACGCACCATGACATCGAAAGTGACGCTATGGGGATCATAGGCATAGGGGATAAGCGTATTCCCTATGCAGAAATGACTGCTATTGCGCGTAAGATAGCGAAATGCTGATAGATAGATCATGCCAGGATAGCCCCCTCGCATCGCATGGAACTTTAGCACCAATTGCTCGGCCAGCCGTACGGTATCCTCGTACGGATTGATGATCCCCAAATACGGCCTCCCATGCACGTCAATCGGCATTGAAGGCTGGGGAATCTCTATCTTCTGAGAATGCAAATTCTTCGATTCATCGATCATCTGCTCGATTTGCTCTTGTGGCAAGCGCACACTCTGGACAAGCGTCGTCGGCATGTCCTCAATTGCAAGGGGACCCGTGCGCTTTTCCATCTTCTTCGCGAGTTCTTCTGCATGTATCCTACGCATCTTTCCTGTTCTCTTGCGATACTCTCTTGCGTAGTATCCTGGCCTTGTATAATCATTGTAGGCTGATTGCTCGTAATACATATGTGAATACTCCTTGCACATACATCCTAAATTGCGAATGTCCGACCACATAGAGCAAGTATACCATATCGCGCATATGCCAAAAGACAAGAAAGACCAGCACATTAGCTGGTCTTCCTCGCATCTGGCAAGCCTCATGCAGCTTGCAGCAGACTATCAAGCGTCTCACGCTTAATCCGGTATGCTTGGCGCTTGTTTCTATGAGGTAAGACAATTGCCTCAAGGACACCGTTCTGAATCCAACGCCGCACAGTTGTCGAATCCACACGCAGAAGCTGAGCCACTTCACTCACAGTTAAGAGTCCACTTTCGTTCGACATGATATTTCTTCCTTTCACTCACTTGCATGGATGCTCTACATATCCTGCCAGAATTGTATCAGTGGCTGTCAATAGCGTCTCTATCCATTTTTGACTTTCTCTTAGCTTTATAAGATTTAAGACTTGCTGCTATGATAAGGCCGCTTTCATCGGCAGCAAGAGTTCCATCTTTGCGGAGGTTTCTTACATGCCTCGGGGTACACTGGAGTTCCTCCGCAGCCTGGGCAATCGTGAACAACTTCTTCCGTGCAATCTTCTCTTTGATGGAAGTCTTGGGGAAGTCAGCAGTTCCATATGGATGGAAGGGAACAACACTTAAGACTTCCACTTCTGGGTCGGTATCAACTTCCTCATCACTTCCATTTTCTTGGGGGAAAACTTCCATGTCGACTTCCTCCAAAACTTCCACATTTGACTCGGCTCTCACTTCCACTTTAGGGGAACTCTCGACTTCCTCATCACTTCCATTTTTCAGCTCGTTTACGGCCTCTTTGGCTTCAATGAGTGTCTCTTTGGCTGCCTGGATCAAGCTCTTTTTGCGGGTCCGTTCCCTGTACGCATCGATACGTTTTTGGGCCTTTTCAAGACCCTCTAAACGATCAGCTTCAGCCTGTAATTCGGCTGCTGTTTTCTCATTCGAATCGAAGTAGCCAGAAACAAACGAATAGGCCAGATTAAGAAAGGCAAAACTAGAAGCTAAAATCGGATTGAGCATCTGTAAAAACGGACTTGCTTTGATGTCTGTTGTCCCCTGATACGTACTCGCATACTCCCAGTTAACAGCCCAGGAAAACCCCGTTAATGCAAAGATAAAAAGCCAGATGATAATCTTGGCATGAATGGGCATTCCTTTGCCGAAAAACATCACACCAATGGTCAGCATAAGCGCTGTCAAATCGATGGAAATAGCCAACATATACGGGCTTACCCAATTCGATTTGTCGGCCTCAAAGTTGTGATAGAATACGGCTACGTGCGATATAGATGCACTCAAAAATGCAACAAATGCAAACAAGAATACCAAGCGTATTCCAACTCTATACACAGCTTGCCAGTTCATTATCGTTTCCTCCTACGAATTACTGTTTTCTTGCGTAATCCAAGCTTCTTTTCACGCTCGGCAAGGGCTACCCGCCGTTCCCGTTCCTCAAGGCGTGCCCGTCGCCGCATATCAGAACGTATGCGCTTGACACCCCGAGCAGTACCACGGATCGCACGGCCTGTAGCTTTGGCACCAGACCAGAGCACAGCACCCGTCTTGCGAGCGAAGCGCCCCAATCGGTCCCGTGGTTGCTCTGTCTGCTTTGCTCCCAACGGTGGCAGCGGCTTTACAGGCCTTGCCGTGGTCTTGGCTGTTTGGTTCCTGGTTGCAGTGGATCGGCGACGAGGACTCTTCGATGCCGATGATGCAGGCTTGCGCTTGACCGTCGGTGCTGATCTTGGTTTCATTGGCAGATCTTCCATGTCCGTCTTGACAGCCCGCTCAAGTCGGTACCTCTCGTAGAGCGACATCATACCTCTCCTTCCGTTGACGCAAGCAGTTGCATGATAGAGAGGTACTCATCGCGAGCTGTTGCATACTTTGCGTTCCCGCCCTTCCTCACACCGTAAATTGCCTCAATGATCTGCTCCTGATTTTTGTTCTGGGCACGCATTTCACGTATCCGCTGAACTTTCACTTTGAAAGCAGTCTCATGGTCAACGACAAACGGTTCATAGAGGGTGCTCGAAGGGTGCTGAACGGGTGCCAAGGGGGTGCTCGATCGTTCTAGTTTGACATACTCTGAACCATCTGCACCCCCTTCAAAAGCCATTTGAGCCATAGTCCTTGCTACCTGAACCAATCCGTCACGATCCGGCATTGGCAGTTGCATGCGGTAACTTGCCTCCGATGACCTCGCTGGTACAACAATCACCTCACCAGGGCCGAGATCCGGTGCTATCTCCGCCTCATCCTCAAGGACCATCTGTGCTCGCTTTTTCTTCAGGTGAAAGCAGACGGTTGTGGTCGAGTCACGGAACTCCGTTCCACCGGATCGCTTCGCGTTGGGAATTTGACCGAAGGCGACGACGCGCCGTCTTCGTTTGCGCCCACGGGTCGCCCAGTCCTCCGTCAGCTCAATCAGTTCTTTCCCAACCTCTGACCATTTGCCTGTACCACCTGTAGCTTGACGAGCAATCATGCTAAATTCATCAATGAGCCACAACACTGGATAGTCCCCAGGGCTTTCTAGCTCATCTCTTGCAAGAGCGACGGCATGGGCGGCCTTTTGTGGAGTATCCGCTATCGGACAGAGCAAGAAGATCTCGTTGGCTAATGGCCCGAGTCGAACAGAGAGCGACTGCCCAAACTCAGCATCTGGGTCGATCACGATGAAGCGACCGTGATGCAACACGGTGAGAGCTGCAAGGTACGTGGCAAAGGTGGATTTGCCAAAGCCCTGGTCACCGAAGACGAACACCGAGTCGAACATATTCCCGTCATCATCGAAGAGCTTCCCCCGTAGCGGCTCATCATCGACATAGCCCACAAGACTATCTTCTTCGTTCAGACTTGTTTGGCCACATGCCAGCTGATCAGAGAGCGTATAGAGCTGAGGAGCTTCAATTCTTTGCTGATCTTCCACTGTGTCCTCATCGTCACCATATGCTTCCAGAAGTGGCAGCATTGTGCGTATGGCCTTGGACTCCGCATCAATCACGCGCATATGCTCCTTCTGCTGACTGACGAGATCGCCTTGCAACTTCAGCAGCTCGCTCAGTCCAAGCTCAGCAGATCCGATCTGCACAATTTGAGACCCACGTACCACAACAGCCCGCGCAATCTGCCCATCCTTGCCATCTTTGACCACCAGCACATGACGCCCGCGCCAGATTTTGACGCCGATCCCAGCACTGCCCAGGGTGATGCCCACAGCGAAAAGGATCTCTATCCCTCTGCCCACAGCATCAACCGCCTCAAGGAACCGGAGATGGACACTCGGGTCAAGCAGGAGCAGGAACGAGCCGAGCATGATCACGGCAAACAAACAGAGTCCAATAAGGACGGCATCTCGGTTATTCATGCCCTTGCCCCTTCCGCTTGAAAAAAAGACGAGAACAGAATACATGTGGCTTTGACACTCAAAACAAGTAATAGCCACACGATGCACACAACGACGACGTTCTCGGGGCTGCCACCGATAGCAGCGATGGCTTCATGGCACACCGAGGCCATCGCATGGATAACCACAATGAGCGAGCTGCACAGCCAAGCCATGACGTGCAGTGCGCCAATCAAGACTAGCGCACAGGCTGTCACGGCGCAGATTGTTGCGAGGGCTTGCAGCGTCCATCGGGCCGTTTTGACCAGACTCTCGCTTGGAATGAATACTCTGTAGGTCATTAGCCTGATACCTCCTTGCTTTGGCTATCAGGCTCTGGTAGACTGCTGATAGCCCTACTACATCTAGGGTGAGCCTGCTGCTAGTCGGACAAGGACCTAGCAGCAGGCAACTCACGCATTACACGAATAATGACATCTTTGCGCGATTCTCCATCTTTGCGCAATTTGTCGATTATCGCAACAACATCATCTGGCAGAATCATTTTATTTGCCTGCTCTTGCTCGTCATCTAAGTAGATGCTAATATTCATCTATTTCATCTATTCCCCTTTCTCTGACAATTCACCTACAATACTTCTAATCTCTATGCGGCTTATCTTGAGCCTTTGCGCTACATACCCTTCACTACACTCGCCCTTGCGATACGCTTCTAGAATTTGCTCGCGAGTGTAGTCCTCTGGCAGTCCCCTACCGATCAGATCACGGATCGGCCTCCTAGTTCTCTCGGCTTCAGCAATGACCTCGTGAGCATTGCTGAAGCCGTTGATCGGATACTTGATCTCTTCCATCATGCTCCTTTCTCTGGTAATCGTGCTAAGATCTCTCTGAGCAACTCGCCATGATCGGATTGTGTTGCTCGCATACTGATCATTTCAGCCTGCAATGCACTAATAACCTCTGTCTGAGCAGCGATGAGCACTTGGATCTGCTGGAATGCTACTGTGTGCCGATCGGACTGCTCAGACAACATTTGCAGCATCGCCGTGTGCTTCTCCAAGGTGAGAACCAGATCCTTTTGCTCGACCTCAATGCGCGTCACCCGCATCGGCTCGGTTTGTTGTTGTTCGAGCCGATGCACTTTTTCGGCCAGGGCATTGAATTCTTCACGTGTCGGATGATTCACTCATTCACCCCTTTATCTCCGGTATCCCATCCTTCCGTGGAAATACCTTTGTCATGAAGAAATGTCTCAATACTATCAATACTATCAATATCATAGAACTTCTCATGCACATGAGGATCTGAACCACAATGAGATACCTCAAGAATGAGAACATCCCGATAGAAAGGCCCTTCTTCTTGTCTCATGAAAGGCCTTTCCTCTTGAGCCAGAGAAACCGAAATGCAATATGGACCTTCAACCAGCGATACTTTGCCGCTTTTGCTCAAGAAGAGCGCTTTCTTCAGGTTCATCAGACTGTTGCCTCCCTTCATTGGAACTTGCGTTTCTTGCACACACGGTGCACTGTTCGCTATAGAACATATGTCACATTGCATACATGCTGCAAGGCATTTATACTTTCAACTAAGTAGTCTATGTGCGTGCGTCGTCGGCTCCCAAGCTATGACGCACGCCGGGCTATGCCGCTTTTGATGAGTTACTATCCTTGGTAGGCTTTCTTCCCCTACCTCCGACTTTGTAACTATCCACATCATTTTTGCTGTAGAGAGTTACCCGTTTACCCAGCTTCATAGTGCGAACTTTCTTCATACGACCAAGCTTGAACAGATAGTCAGGATCAATCCGTTTCCCGCTGGTTTCGCTTAGCTTTTTTGCGGCTTCACTAGCGGTATACCACTCTTGTAGCTTGTCATCTCCCTCACTAGTCGGCTGTTGCTCCTCTGGCATAGCCACATCTCCTTAAGTCAAACCACTCGTGTGCTAGTGCACAGTTAGATAGTACCGCACAAACGGCATTTTGTCAAGTGGTTTGGGGACGAGTTTCTCAAAATTGCCAAATTTCGTTATGTGCGGTATTTTCACGGCAAAAACTATTGACAAATTGCCGTACATGCGGTATACTAAGAATGTCCTCAATTGGAGGGCACAAAAAAAGGCCCGCTTACTTTGGCGAGGAGCGGGCCTAGTCGGAGCCACCTGGCTCCTAGCAAGTTACCACAAACTAAGGAGATATTACCATGCAAACCACCATCGTCGCAACCCAAACCGACGAGCGTCCCGAACAGCAAGTCCCAACGCCTATCCGTATCGTGCGCACGCATCACAACGGCGCCTTTGGTGTCTGGGCATGGGATATGCTCAGTGAGCAGGAGAAGGCGTGGTACGTTGAGGCGCAAGCCCGTAGTCAGTATGTCAGTTTGTTCGACATTTATGCCTAGAAAGGAGCTGGAGGGTGCCGGAATGGTACTCTCCAGAAGGAGCATTAGATGCGAAACCTTGATCATTGGGAGCAGCGGTACAACGAGCGGTTCCCCAATGGCCTCACAAATGTGTATCCGATATATGAGATGCAAGAATTGGATGAGTTCAATCGTATTCCATCCTATGTAGAGCGTGAGGTGTTTTGATGAGACGGATTACCAAGCTCATGAAGCTCGCCGACAATCTTTGCCTGCATGCTTGTCTTATCACGTTATTCACAGCATTGGCAGTAAATATGCATCTTGACACGCTGCACGCGATGAGTGCACTTATTGCCGCGTACCTTGCAAGTGCTGTAATTGCATATAGCGTGGCATTCATCCTAAAGCTTCGTGCGGTGCAAAGGATGCGATCTGCAATGGACATGGCACAGATCGCAAGCAAGGAGGCAAGTGATGAATGATCTCATTGTGTGTCCCCGCATCACTTCTGGCAATTTCTCTCTCTCCATCACAGGACTTCGTGAATTCTCTGTATGGATTCTGATGAAGAGTGGAGATTTGCTCTCTGGGGTGATTGGCAATGACGCGCCAATCACCCAGTGCGCTCTCGCCAGTGTTCCTGCGCACGCATCGGTAGTTGTCAAGACTACCGATGCGCTTACCATAACGATCAGCCGCGACCTTCCATTCTATGTCATCGCAGGCCGCAAACATGCGGTCGAAGTTGGTTTCTCACATTCTCAGTCCTTCAAGGCGGAGGAGTTCCAAGGCAATCGCACCATCGTGCATTTTGCCCTGCCCTATGTTGAATCATCGGAGTACGCATTGAATCTCGTCATGCGACCAGGGCAATCGGTGAAAGTCGTTGGTACAGGCTTTGAGCAAACAGTGAACGTGCGTTGATCAATCTCTGCGTATCGGTACGCAGGTGCAGGTCAATGTACGTCGGCCCGGGTGAGTAGCCCGGGCTTTTTCATGCCCACGAACACAAATTCGTTGACTCGTCGCCCGCGTAATGGCATAGTCTCCTTGTCTCATGATGTCTAAGGAGAGGAGAACTATCTTGCCATTCTATAATGCAATTCAGGCAGCTAAATATATTGGGTGTGATCCAAAGACAGTACGGCGCATGCTGAAACGAGGGGAGCTTGTAGCCGAACGCACAGAGCGTGGATGGCTGGCTATTCCAGGCGGACAAGTCGAGTATGCCAAGATCAGATGGGAGGAGGAACAAGCAAAATTTGCGCGTCCATGGCTGGCCAAGGAGTCCATAGGAGCGGAGTCTGCACCATCCTTGGGCATGGATACCAGGGATGCCATGGACAGCATAAGGAGGCTAGAGGACAGGATTGCTCAGCTTGAAGAGATGGTTGCAGCTCAAGCCCACAGAATAGAGACCTTAGAACAAGCCTTGTCCAATACCTCCCTATTAGTCCCTACCAGTCCCTACATAATCTCGACATCGCGACCAGAACCCCAAAATACGCCCTTGAGAGTGCGAGGTGATGCAGAGGAGGCAAAAGCCCAGCAACAAGCCCAGAATCGCATTGTGGCGCGATTCAGCGTACCTGCTGATTTGCCAGAGGGGACATTACATTCGACCGACTTTGCAGAGCAGATCGGCATCAAGCTCACCGTTTTTGAGGGCTGGCTCAAGAATGGCATACGCGGTGAGCAACTGGAGAGAATGAGGGTACCGACTGCGCGAGAGGGACGATACACCAACTACTTCACCCCCGAGCAAGCAGAGAAGGCACGAGAGCTGCTGAGGAGGCATGGCAAGCTGTGAGCAACGAATAAGCCTCCCAATGTGGCACTACTGGAGAGCGGCTTGGATTGCAGCACGCTCTCGAATGAAATCTTTAGAATTGGGGCCTTCAGCGCGGATGCGATACTTTGCGAGCGTAGCTCTCTCAATTTGCTCTTGAGATATCCCAGAGCGCTCTAGCTCATGCTGAACTTGAGAAAGATACACTGGCTCTCCTTGAGCCGCTATACAGAGCGCGTAGTAGAGGAGATCTGGCCATTCTTCCTCTGGATGCTCCGACTCTGTCAATTCTTCCTGCTCGTGCTCATATTTTGCGATGAGCACACCCACATCCTGCAATTTGCGCTCTCCACGCTGATGGAACGCGATCTCTTTTGCAAGAAGCACGATTTGAGACAAAAACTGAGCTGAGAATTGATACTGCATCATTCCTCCTTAATCATTATCTGCATGATAGATGCAGAAATCTTCCTCGATAATGGTAACTCTTGGAGGCACAAGAGGGTAGACGCCCTCTTCATTTAATTGGAAGGCTCTTTTAATTGCCTCTTCCTCATTATCAGCCTTTACGGCCCAAACCACTAAGCGCTCCCGCGCATTTAAAAATGCAACTGCGTACATGATTCCTCCTGAAAGGGGCATTGCTGCCCCACTACTACTTTTTCAACGCTTTGATCGTCTCCCCTGCTAGGGGGATCAAGACTGATCCTTCAGGAGGAGCAACCGGAGGCGTGGGATGCACCATGAAGAATTCGATACATCCCTGGCACGCATGCTCTCCATACTGATCCAAATTCTCTGTTTTGCTCCCACAATATTTACAGGGAGCTGACGATTGATTATTCATCACTCTTCTCCTCTCGTCCAGGGGCAATTCCCCCAGATATCAACATCACGATTGCGCCATGGCTCCCCATGACAATTGCAATAGATGCTTCCATTGGGATCTTCCTGCTGCATATCCGCAGCGAAGATATCCAAAACTTCATGCATCTTTTGTGCGTCTTCTGCACTGGGAATGCGGCCCGTCTGCTGGGCCATGCTCAGCATGAGATTGCCGAACTTCGTGTGATCTTGCTGACTTGCGCTCATTTTTAAGCGCTCCTTTCTTTTTGAAACCACTCTAGGGCCCGTTTGCCCACTGCTGCCCACACCGCACGATATGGGCAGGATCGACAAAGAACTACACATTCTTGGGAAGAATGACGATACCACACTCAACACACTCTATATCTTCTCCAATGACATCCCCATCATCTATGATGATTGCACCTATTTCCTCTTCTCGAATCCTTTCTCCTCTCAGGCTTGAGAGGACTACCAAGCCGACTTGGCTTGCGCTTGCCGACCCCGCAAGATCGGCAAGAACTAACTGAGGACTACTTTCCGACGATATAGCGCAATGCACGCACGGCATAGATCCCTTCATTGCCATTTGGCAACTTGAACCGAATGGCATCCGCACCCGTATCGGGGGAAAGTACATCGCGCCGCCCCAGGGCATACGCTCGTTCGGCAACGGGCATCGAGACAACCAGCCTGACGCCATCCTCATACTCAGGGAGACCCTCAATATCACCAAGTTGCGTAGTGCGAATGAGGACATCGCCTTGACGATGATGCTCAACGACTTTCTCCAAGATACGGAGAGGAGATTTCTCGGCCTCAAGAACAATATCGCTCTCCAAAGGCTGAGGCTCATTGCTTGCATCCAAGCGGATGCGAATGGCATGTGGGGTTAAATTACGGAATTGCATTTGTTAGTCCTTTCTCGACTACTAAAGTATTTCGGGCACTTCACCCGATGCTGCCAGTCCCGTAGAACTGGCAAAAACCGATGAACTACCTTTTCAGACGCCACTCCCATTGATAAAGAGACAATACTCTTTTATCTCTTCCTGCGATATATTTTTATTGCAGGAACCACATGTTAGGCAATACGGATATTTTCCTTCTTTCCGTAACTGACTTCGGATATCCTCTGCTGTTACGGGCACTCCATTCATAGAAGAATGCCCTAAAAAATCAAACTCTCGTCCCCTATAATATCGCCCTTGATCTATTTCTGAGAGACCAGAGATGATTTGCTTCTCGGGATACCTCTCCTGCCAGATACCATTCACTTTGTGAGAATTAAACAGATGTATCTTATTGTAGAAATCCACATCTGCCTGCTCTTGCTGTGTCAGTTCGTCTTTCATGTTATTTCCCCTAATGCCTCTCGACTTTTGGAGAGGCATCGATCAACTTATTGAAACAATATAGAACCCCGATAATAATCAAGAATTTCTTCTCAAATACTCCCCTATCTGCTCAGGACCTAATATATGATATTCAGATCCATCCTCTCGATGTATCACAATCTCATGAATTGTACTAACATCGATATACTCCTTTATGAGGTAAGCTGAGGCCCGATCACTTTCTTCGTAACTCTCTCTGCTAGAGATATAAATGTCGTTTCTCATCGTTCAATCCTTTCTCGCTGCACTCGCAGCGCTTGCTCCTGAAGAGATTTTCTCCCCTCGAGGAAAGCCTTGACATACGAATCTACGAATCGTAAGCGAAACTCTTCTGGATCGTCTGTTAGTTGATCGTCTTCGTCTAGTGACAAATCGACCAGCGAATGCGCATATTGCTCTATATCAAACTCTCCTTCTAGTATTCGCGCATCCTCATATCCGCGACTGCTCGCGAACTCATCGAGATTGAGACGATCAGCCATCGAGGACTCCAAATTGTATGTGTACATGGTTGTGTTCCTTTTCCTTTCTGCTCGTCTCGCGGGACGGGCACTGTGAGAGGGAGTAATCCCTCTCGATACTTTTATTATACGACTTATAAGTCTGTTTGTCAATGGGTTTTTGATGAATTTTTCACATCCATTAAAAACCCATTTTACCCAACTAATTCCTTCCGAAGTTCCTTCTCGATTTCATCCCGCTCATTGGCAAAGGTGAGATCGAACCACTCTTGCTCTGTGCCACCCTGCTCGATGAATTGTGGCATTTCGCCACAATCAAGAGAGGGGATGAGGAGCATTGCCCCGGGGGACTCATACTTCATTTGGGCAAATTCCCCATGGCCATAGTAGATCTTGCGCCAGGAGCCATCTGGCAAAATTTCAATACGGACTTCATCCCCTTTCCATGAAACAATTGTCGCGCTCTCTACGGCATCTTGGAAGTCGGGAGAGACAAGGAATGCCTCTAGCCCCTCTTCAAGCTTCCGCTGCAAACCCTTCTCAAGGAGATCTGCAACGAAATCGGAGCGGCTCCCATTCGGAAGATTGTCGATAAAGGCAGCAATGCCTCTATCGAACTGGTAATTCCGCTGTGTGCGGCCCTTGGATACGGGCCGGCCTGATCTAGGCATTTTTCACCTTCTTCACTAGGGAATTACGAGGCTCGTGTGCATCAATAAACCAATGCGGCATGTCCGTGATTTGCCCGTCATCATGGCGAATACGGGCAACCATATTCCCCTGATGACGCGTGGCATAATGGCCCTCAATCTGACCATATTGCCATACCCGCATGCCCTCTGACTCAAACCGAACTCTTTGACCGACTGGCAGATACTCTTCGATTTTACCCACACAACACCTCGTATTCTGTATCTCTTCGGACAAAGCTGGTATCAGACAGACGACTTTTGGCAAGAGCCATCGGAAAACCATCTGGGATGGTAATCTCCCAGTCCTCCGATGTGGAGGGTTTTCCAAACTTCCCAGTGTATGTTTTCTTGGCAACTATCTTTCCTGCCTGAACTTCCTTATAGAGAGGGGACTCTTTGACGAATTCCCCATTAACGACTTTCCCAATCCATAACTGCTCACGATATGAGCCGAACGGATGAATTGACACTTCGATCTTCTTGGGCATTGCTTTCTTCTTCACAATGGCAACCTTTCTCATCGGGACGACCTTGAGAACATTGCCGACTTTGCGAACTGTGTATCCTTCTGGGAGTTGAAGATTGGTTGCCATTGTTTTCTCCTTGTTTTTGAACTTCTGTGTAAGCCCATCGCTTAACTATCTTTATTATACGACTTATAAGTCTGTTTGTCAATACCTTTTGCATTGATTTTTGACCAATTTTTAGATTTGCTAGAAAGTCGCAAATGCCTGTTCTGCGCCATTGTAGCGCACAAAAAAGAGCTGCTATCTCCTAGCAGCTCTACGGCATTGAGACTTTGTAAATTGCGTGCTTGGCATTCTGCCTCACTACCAAGCTCGGACCACCCCGTTGGCGCTCAACTTTGAACCCGACCTGCTCAATCTGCTTGACATCGCGCTCAAACATCCTACGCTGAGCCGACTCAGAGGGAGCTTGCCGATAGGATGGCACATGCTGATAGACTTCCTCACGTGTTGCTCCCTGCTGCTTTTGAAGGAGATAGAGCAGCAGACTCAGCACCCGCTCTGCCGACTGATACTCGCTATCTGCCAATTGCCCACTCCATCGGATTCTGAACAATCTCTTGATCATCCTCATCCAGGGTCACGACGGCTATCACGTCGTAGCCGTCCAGAGGAACAACATACTCGCCACCCTCATCTTCTGCTTCCTTATCAGCACCATTCCATCCCAACACGAACATGGCACCCGTATGCCGATCCTGACCCGCATATTCCCAACAGTTATCACGATTGTAGAAATCCGTGGCGTACGCAACGCCTTCAGACCAGCTTGAATATTCCGACCATTCAGCCCCGCGACGGATCTCTTCGTGATCTCCCATCGGACGCCCAATTAGCTCAACTTTGCCGGATTCAAGAGCATGTCTGGCAATCTCATTGCAATTCCACGCTGTGGTGACGTGGAAATAAGTCTCGACTCCATTATGCTCGCTCAGTTCAGAAATATTCATCTTCCTCGTCCTTTCAAGTAATTCTATCATCTATAGATATTATACGACTTTCTGCGTCGCATTGTCAAGGGGTTTTCGACCAATTTTGATCAGTTTTCGCAAACTCGTAAAACTCGTTATGCCCGTCTGTTATCATCGCCTCATTCACTCGTTCTGATTCATGTGCAATATTTGCATTACCATCTTGAAACAAGGAGAATTGTTTTGAAACGAATAATTGTTCTACTCTCGTTATTTGCTTTTCTTGTGCCTGCGGCCTATTTCGTCGCAACGAGCCAGGCGCAAGCACCCAGGCCTGCATTCGTCAAATCATTGCGTGCAAGCAAGAAGGGTAGCTCAAATCCGAATGGTATTGGAGAGAGCATCACGGGAAGTCGGCTGCATTCGCAGGGGAGTTTCCATCCTGCAGTGAGCCACTTCTCCCACAGTCCGCTTACTCCAACACCTACCACGAGGCCTAAGCCAACGCCGACTTATCCGCCTGCTACCCCAACGCCTATGCCCTTGGTATAATTGAGCTATATATGCGTATATATAGTGCATATTTGCAACTCTGCACGTCTAGTCTCTTTGCACAAAGAAAGGGTATTTTGACACAAATGAACCAGTATCCGAACGGGCCACAACCGCCCTATGATCCCAACAAGAGGAATGCAACGATGATACATTCTCGAAATCGGGTGGTAGATCTGGCAGCTGTTCAGACCATGGCGGCAATTACAGGCCACTCTATTCACACTGAGAAAATGAGGAGGAAACAGTGCAAGATAAGCATATAGACTTCATCGTTTCTTCAGAAGAGGCAGAAGTTGTTATGAAGGCTCTCATTGATACCTTGGCACAACTCGAATTAGAGCGACCATCAGAGAGCCGCGATGCTATGATGCAGCATCTTGGGAGATTCATGCAGAAGTTCAGCTTGCAAGTGTATGGAGAACATAAGGAGTGAAAGAGTGAGTGGGCGAATGCGGGCGAGCGAGAGCGAGGAACGCGAATGCGGCTTCTCTCACTCGTTTCTTTCCTTCAGGTTTCTTTCTATATGAGTTTCTTTCTCTGATCGATAGGAGATCTGCTCTATGTGATGAGAGTAAATCTCTGACTGATGAGAGCAGATCTCCTACCAGATGGGAGAATTTCTCCCATCTAACTTACTGAGGATCAACGTAGATATTGATCTTATAGTACTTCCTAATGCGGCCCTTGTCGCGGTTATCTATCTCGCAAAGAACATACCCATGCTTCAGAGCTTTAGCAATACCATCCTTAACGCCCCAGTCACTAAGTCCGGTTCCATTATCCATGCGAGTACCATCTGCTTTCTTTCTGCCATGCATGAACTCATCTGTAGTGATTTTTTTGCCTCTCTCAAATTCCTGGAATCCCCACGTGTGGCGCATGATGTACAGGATGATTTTTAGCTCTGAGAGGCTTTCAATCTTATTGAGACGGTCTATCAGTTCATGTGGCAATTTGGAAAATCCTTCATTGTTGTTAGGATGCCAGAAACCCGGGAATACTTCCTCGTCTGCCATCGTAAAAATTCCCCATGTTATACTAAGGCTACAGGGTTGAGAACACGCGGTGGCTAACCGTGTCGATAAACTTTCCTAGGGTCCTCAACAAGGGCAAGTACCGCGTGTTCGGCCTAAGCCGCTTCCTCTGGTTTTGTTTTCTGGTCTGGCCTGTCTGCTACCTTCTTGATGCGAACCTTGATCTTTTCCACATCCGAGCGCAGGTAGACATTAGTACGTCCATCAAATGGCTTATACGTGATTTTACCCTTTTGTGCTAGTTCTCGGACATACTGCTGAATGATGGGACGACCGCTATTTGCTGAGATAATTTCAGCAGCTTCTTTCGCTGTTATCCACTCCTTCTTCATTTATGCCCTCCTTTCATGAAACATGAGGGATATTTCACAGGCAAATATCCCTGCCCCTCATAGAATACAGCACCAAAGTTTGTCTGTCAATATTTGCCTGCCAATATTTTTGATTTTTATAAATTGCTCAAAATTGGTCTCAAAAACCATTGACAGACAAATATTTTTGTGGCATACTATGACTGTCCCAAGAACGAGGGACGCGAACCACAGCGAGAGAGGCAACGACAATGGCAACCACGAGAGGATACGTCGCAGTCAATTTCAGTTTCGATAGCAGGACCGACAAAGTCGCGATGACAGCCCGCAAGGACATGACGATCAAGGGTGAGAACGGCGCGGTCGTCACCTTGAAGCAAGGTGAGAAGTTCACAGCCGTCAGGGCCGCAAGCTTGGGCGAGAACATGTGGTACATCGTTCGAGATGTGACTGGTGAGAAGAAGTGCAGTTGTGCTGCGACGAAGCCGTGCCGACACGAAAAGTTGGTTGCAGCTGCGAAGGTTGCACAATCGCAGGACAAGTTGCCTGTACAGCCCGTTGTCTCGAAGATAGTAGACATCTCGAAGCGGCGCGATATGCTGAGTGCGCCGTTGAACGGGAATCGCCCATTCTCGATACTTAGGGTTTCATAAGAAAGGACAAATATGACCATTGAAGAAATGATGGAGGAGCTGGCGATCATCTCAAGTGTTCGCCGACACTTCACTAGCAAAATCGTTGAACTGGAGAATATTATTGATCTTGATCGTATCTTGCAGAAAGAAGCGGATGCGTTGCAAGAGAAGATCCCTGGCGGACTTGTCGTCTGGGATGAGTCGACACAGGTGTACGGCGTGTACCCTGTGGATCGGTAGCGTGGATGGGAAGGCCTAAAGTAGTCGGAATAAGCCTTCCCCTGGGATGGAAGGGACTGGTTGTCGAAGGCCAGTCCCGATAGAATAATAACACAGTAGGACAAGGAGTATAGCATATGGAGAATAACATCAGGACATTAGTCCCACGGCAGCAGTTTGATAACGAGCAATTAGAACTTATTCGTAAGACCGTTGCAAAAGGCACAACACCAGAACAATTTCTGCTTTTCATCGAAGTGTGCAAGCATTATCGTCTCAATCCCATGGCAAGGCAGATTTACGCTGTTGTGCGTGGGGGCCAAATGGTTGTGCAAACGAGCATTGACGGCTTTAGGCTCATGGCAGAGAGAACAGGCTTATATGCTGGCCAGATCGGTCCTCAGTGGTGTGGGCTTGACGGTGAATGGGTTGACGTGTGGTTGAAGCCCGAGCCACCAGCAGCGGCACGCATTGGCATCTTGCGCAAGGATTTTGAGCAGCCTGTTTGGGGCGTTGCACGCTATACCAGCTATGCCCAGCCTAGCAGCACGATTTGGCAAAAAATGCCCGATGTGATGACTGCTAAGTGCGCTGAAAGTCTTGCATTCAGACGTGCCTTTCCTGCTGAGATGAGCGGGATTTACACCAACGAAGAGATGCAACAAGCTGACCATGTAAGCATGCCCGTGGTAGAAATCCACGAGGCAACTGAAGCCGACAAGAAGAAGGCACGCCTGAACCAGCTCTTCAAGGCGGGGCGTGCCAAGGGGCTCTACGCCAACAAACAGGAGATGGTAGAGTACATCTCCGCAGCCCTTGAGCTAGATCTGGAGGCCGATGATCTCATCAGCTTGGATGAGGGCCAGTTGTGGGCTCTCGAACAAGAAATTGAGCACGTAGAAATGGCGGAGGCGTCATGAGATTCGTGGTCACTAGGAAGCAGCTCCGTCAGCTCAAAGCTGCATGCTTCCTCCATTACTTCCACCTCGATTTTGAAGGCGTTGTACGCGCTACGATGAAATTTCAGTGCAGATCATGCAGGAAAGAACATATCATCGTGAGAGTTATGACAACGTGGTACAAGCGATAATAGATAATCGCCAGGCCCCAGGGTTTCAATGCTCTGGGGCCTTTTCCATTGTCCGCAGCAGGATCTTCGCAGCCTCTTCCTTCCCCACATGACAGCTGAGATTCTCCATCAGTTCCCCCATCCGCTCGTACTTCGCATTGATGACCTGATGAGCTGCTACCTCGGTATACTCGTAGAGTGCCCGCCACGCCGCTTCGTACTCTCGCTCAATCGATGTGCAGATAATAGCGATTTCACTTTGATTCACGTGCAATTTCCTTCCACAAATATCTATCTCTCTATTATAGCACGAACAATCTGCACGTGTTCTAAGCTCTGTAACAAGGCTACAATCCCTGCAAAATAATGTAGGACATGGTCAGTGTCATTACCGAGGTCACTAGGATTACGAATAGTACAACTCCGAAAAGACAGGGAGTGGACACAAGAAAGATTGGCTGCTGAGGCAGATCTTTCACCGCGATACATTCAACAACTAGAGCATGGGCTCCGTTGGCCCAAACCTGAGACACTAGAAAAGCTAGCAAACGCCTTTGAGATAGAGCCAGAAGACATTTTCAGAAAGATATAAGTCAACTGTTGCGCAGGCCAAACAAGGTCTGTGCATTTCTTCATGCCTTTTTCAAAATTACAACCATATCATTACCATTTCTCTACAACTACCCCCCAAAGAATATTCTTGCAATAATGCATAATTAAGAAAAATGGCTATTGCACGAAACTCCGCACAGCCAAAGAAACTAGGGGGATTATCACATGAACAGAGCAGTACCCACACAACATGTCCGCACGACCTTACGAGATTCTGATCCACCCTCTTCTGCCTAACTCCGCTTCTCCGTACGTCTGAGCTAACTCGATATCCATAAATACCGTAATTTTCCTGTGATGACAAAATTGTCACCATTACGGTATAATTGCTGGTATTACTTCGCATTTTTGGGGAGAAGGGGGTCCTCTTATGAGACGTAAAAGTCCCATTACACCAAGAGAACAGCAAGTTCTCTGTCTACTTGCAGAACTTCACACCTACAAAGATATAGGCAGCAAACTTCGCATTAGCATTTCCACTGTATACGACTATACCTATAAGCTTATGCGCAAGACAGGGCAGCACAAGAAAGAGCTGCTCATCAAGTATGCAATTGAGCACGGCTATGGCAGGAAGGAAATATCTGCATGATAGGACAAGAGTTGCTCAAGCAGCGTATCCGCATAAGCTTCGACTTTGATGTCACGTGCAACGATGCGCCAATACACAATGATCAGGCCAAGTACGATCTTGCGCTTCTGTTGAGCTTTCTCACAGCTGACAAGGAGATGCTCCTGCACATGATGGTGAATGCATGCACAAATGCACTTGAAGTCCATGAGTCATTTGTTGATGAATTTCTCCCACGTGTTAATACAAACAGTCATCACCTCTTTGAGCCAGCTATTGATGCGCTACATGGTGATGAGTATGAGTACTGGCAAGAGGCTAAAGAAGACGCCTTGCCTTGGGGCGACATGCTCTCGCTCGCCACTGAGGATCTATTCAAATGCTTCAGTGCAGAGTTCGTGGAGAGCAGCTTTGAGGTTGTAAGCGCATGAATCTCTTTTTTGACGTGCTTATCATATTTTTTGCGCTACTGCCACTACCACTGCGCATTGCATTCATACTCGTGCATCAGCTGCGACAGGAGAGAAAAATGAAAAAGCTCATCCACACACGCATTAGCCACCACGGGCTTCTTTGGCACTTCCAGCACATTGTCGACAATGCCCGTGCCATGGTAGGTCATGCTGAATGGCAGCTCAAGGACAGCGTCGACATGGATGGCACGATGCACAGAGAAAACGTGCAAGCCATCGTGGAAAATGCAAGAAAGCATCTCGACGCGATGGAAGCATTCTTACGGGAGCAACAGCCATGAGTGACCTTGAGCACGGCACACCTATTGAGTCGTGGACGATCCACGCGCATAGCATCTGGCTCGTCTGCCCGAAATGTCGAATGCCCGTATTTGAACCTTATCGGTCATTTTACACAATTAGTGCACATCATGTCTTTTCTTGTGCTTGTGGTCAGTCCTTTGGCTTGAAGTGGCTAGATCAGACACAAGATGCAGTTGTCACGATCCATACATGGGAAGATCTATGAGGTGTACGCATATTGCGTACGACTGAGCAAGGAGCAACGGCTATGAACTACATCTTCGACCACGAGACGAATGTGTGCATCGATTGCGGAGGTCGCGACGACCTTGCACACTACGAGAATCCCGACGTTCCCGACGAACGAATCGTCATTTGCGACGACTGCGCCGCGATGGACTTCTACTATCACGACATCGTTTGTCGGCCATCGGATGCGCTACGACGGAGTATTATCAGTGCACAAAGTGCATAGAAAGGTTTAAACATGTTAGATCTAGCATCCTACCTTCCCAGCATAGCAAACGATGTTATTGAGGACTGGAGGGAGAAAGAGTTTAAGTTACAGTTAAAGGCTCTTGATGTACTCTTTCCTACTTCCATTGAAGAAAGACTTGTGAAGCTAAGGCAACCTGCATCGATCATGGTAAAGCATATGAAGAAAGTCATCGTTGGTGGACATAGAGTAGAGGAAGAGGAAGAGATACCCATTACGGCCCGTGGCATGGCTGGTATGTGGTCTGTTGTCGAAAAGCAGGACCCTGGCAAGGAAAGAAAGAAGCAATTTGAGGATAGAGGATTTTTGCAGCTTAATCCGTTTATTGTAGATAAGCTGAATAATTATCGCTTTTATCCTCATACAGAAGAAATCACCAACGTACTCAGTGCATGGTTTCGCGCAAAAACGGATAAGAACGGCAAGCCTGCAAAGTGGTCGCTTGTAACCAATGAGCAACTTGCATGGTTCGATCTTGTCTGTGAGCTGATAACCCTAGATGGACAAGTCAATCATTTCTTTCCCCAAGGACGACGTGCCTTCCTGCCAGAAACGAGAGCGTCTTTTACGATGCTGCGAGCCCATTGGGAGGCACCCGCTAACAACATTAGAACAACTCATCATGCACACAATGAACTTGGCATCGGAGCCCAAGCAAGAGCAATTGCTATGGCAGAACTTGAGGCCATAGACACTGAAGATATTCTCGTACAAATTAAGAGCATGGATCTCGACCCTGAGAGAAAACTTGCACTCATGGAAAAGCTCTTGAAGTTCAGAACAGGCGTGGCCAATCTTGCTGGTAAATATGCGGATATCGCGAAAAAGGATATTCGCATTGTGCAACAGCTACAAGCCCCTGTTGTTGAAATGTTCCATGATTCCTCAAGAGAAGCACAACAGTTCATACGCAATGAATTGATCAAACGAGAAGAAGTCCAGAAGAAATTGAGAGAGGCTACTAATGAATAACGAGATGAACTTGACCCTATTTGATAACGAGCTGCCACAAGAGCAAGAGGTTGACGAATTTCGCTATGAGGTCCTTGACCCTGAAGATCGTGAATTTGTCATGGAAAAGGAGTATGAAATACGGGCTAGCTGGAAAAGAGCTGCTAATGAAATTATGGAGTCTGGAGAAAGACTCTTATTAGTACAAGATAGACTAATAAAAGCAAATGCAGGATTGCACGGCAAGTTTGAAGGATGGTTAAAAAAAGTTGGATTGGAGAGGTCAAGCGCGTTTTATGCAATGAAAGCATTCAATAGATTTGGAAACGAAAAAAGTCGACATGTGTCGACTTTTTCTCCCAGAGTTATTCAAGAATTAACCTCTGCGTCTGATGAGATTGTTGATCAAGTAATTGCAGGTGACATACGTCCTACAGTCAGAGATATTACAGAGGCTAAGAAAGCAGAGAAAGAGGCAAGGATATCAGAAGCTAAAGCTAAAGCAGATGCAATTAAAGCCAAAGCAGACGCTAGAGCGGCACAGCAGCAACTTACCCTGAAAGAAGCATCCTTCCAGACAGAATTTGAAACCCTGAAAGAGCAGTTTGACGCAAAGATCAAGAAGCTAGAAGCTATCACAGCCCCTCAAATCGAGATCAGGGAGATTGAAAAGGAAGTTTTACCTGAGTCGGTCAAGAACAACATAGCAGAGATGCAAGGCAAGATAGACGAATTACAGGCAGAACTTGACACCACAAAAGGGACTATTCCACAGGAAGCTCAAGACAAAATGAGAGAGCTTCAGACTCAACTTGCAACCTACAAGACGCTGGTAGACGCAAAAGAGAAGAGTCTTGAAGAGATCCGTAGCTACAATGCAAAGATAGCCGAAACCAACAAGCGGCTCTCTGAAGAGGCACGCCTGATGTCTGCTGAGACCCAAGCCTCTGTAGGGCGTGCTCGTATCCGTCAAAAGTGGCGTAAGGACACATCAGACCTCCATGTAGCTATAGCAAAGTTCGTCTCTGAAATGCCCTCTCTCATTGATCAGGAGTCCCTAGAAGGTGACGACTGGGCAAGACAAGCGCAATGTGTCGAGATCCTAGAGCGAGCCCTCTCAGCTCTAGGACAGATGCGTAACAACCAAGCCGATCCGTTCATAGATAGCTCTGTAGACGCAGTTCCCTTCTCCTACAACGGCACTGACATTGTAGATGCGGAGGTTGTTGGATGAGTGGATGGCAGCGATGGGATAAGAGCCACTATCATCCCAATTTTGCACGACGAGCCCGCTGGCACAAAAAGCGGGCTGGCTATGCTTGCCAGAAATGCGGAGCCAAGCAGGGGGAAATCAGGATAAGCAAGCACGGGCGTCCCTACAAAGTCATGGCAATTGCTGCTCACGTCAACCATGACCCCCAAAATGCTAGAGCTAAGCTTATCATCCTCTGTCAAGTCTGTCACCTAGAGCACGACGTGTTTGAGCATGCCAGAAAAGCGAGAAGTACTCACTATCGCAAAGAACGCGATAAAAAGCTACAAGCTGGACAACTAGAGCTACCGTTGAAGTTCAAGAAAGAGAAGAAAAGGCAGCGTAAACGATATGAGTGAGTTTATGAATTTTATGGGTATCACGCGAAAAGATGTTGTGCTTTCACATCTTTGTGCTATACTTACATCAGACTATGAGGAAAGGAGAGAAAGACATGATCGTTATGGCAGAGGCATTGCTTACACTGGACGAGGTCGCCAGTATGCTCAGGATCAAACGGCGTACAGTCCAGAAGTTCATCGACAATGGGACATTGGAAGCCGTCAAGGTTGGAGGTCGCTGGAGGGTAAGACCGGAGGCGATAGAGGATTACCTTGTAAAGAATACCAAAGCAAAAGAAGACCAGAAATAAATAAAGCCACCCCTTGGTGGCAAACAATTGAAAATTTGGCAGTCAGGTTGCCTCTCGAGCCTGGAAAACTTAGAAGAGACAACCCTGGGTGTACCCTGCACATTTGTAGCATAGCATCCTTGACCAAGAAATGTCAACGGCTATGCAAATCGCGGGTACACGAAAGGATGGTGTATCCATGATGTTTGAAGGATTTACTCCCCCAACTAAAAACTTTTTCCACATGCCCAACGAGTGGATTGATATTTGTGCGGGCATTAACAACCTCTCCGAATTGAAAGTAGTCCAATATGTTTTGCGACACACCTGGGGATATCACGAATACGGTATTCCCAAAACTATCTCTGTTGATGAATTCATGCATGGGAGAAAACGAGCTGATGGGACTAGAATGGACAAAGGCACTGGGCTAAAGAGCGATCGCAGTGTGAAAGATGGCATTAAAGCAGCGGTCGATCACGGCTATCTCATTTGTGAAGTTGACACCAGTGATCAAGCAAGAACGAAAAAATCATATGCGCTTAAGATGGTAGAAGACGGGGGTAGATTGTACCCCCCGGTAGAAACTACCCCCGGTAGAAACTACCCATCAGAGGGGTACAATCTACCCCTCGGAGGTACAAAATCTACCCCTCGATCAGAGAAAGACACTTTAGAAAAACACTTTAGAAAGAAAGAAAGAATGGCTCCCGATTCGGAAAAATCGGATTCATTCGCTCCCTCATCCACTCACTCTCTTTCTAGCTCTTCGAGTACTTCCGTTTCAAACGGCGAAACCTCTGAATCCAGTGTCGAACATTTGTCCACAATCTCCTCCGAGTTATCCACCACTGTGGAAAAGCAAGCGAGCAAGCCACCACAGACCAGGAATACGGATAAACTGGACCCATTAGCCATCTATAACGAGCAAGAGAAGCAAATGCATCAGTGGTGGCGTGAGCTTGGCCTTGCCGTTAAGGTCAACCTCACCAACAAAGAGCACTGGGGGATGCTCTCTGAGCATGTCCATAGCTTTGAGGACTTCAAGAGCCTCTACGACTTTACTGACAAGCAGATTAGCAGCGACTCTAACCTTAAGGACAAAACGGTCAGTC
>Ga0070730_10000360_pt1 | contig 55331 bp, 52 predicted proteins | sample Coa_R1_3_FD_66447 | JGI IMG/M metagenome (GOLD analysis project Ga0070730, IMG submission 66447) | Surface soil microbial communities from Centralia Pennsylvania, which are recovering from an underground coalmine fire - Coalmine... | ecosystem: Environmental > Terrestrial > Soil > Unclassified ... | reverse complement strand
CCGCGCACTGGCTGGCCGCTCTCGAGCTGAGGGACGAGATCGAGCAGGTCGCCGCGGACCTCTGGCGGCACTTCGGCGGAGCAGCGGAGGGAGATCCAGAGGACTTCGCGCGCTATCTCGGCAGTTAGTGCCTCACCGGTTGCGTGCGCCCTGCCCCACCGACGATTCCTACGCGAGCGGCGAGCCGGTATCGAGTGGCTTGAGCAGCGGCCCGGCGCATTCGTTCCGCGGCGATCGAGCGATGCCCCTCCACCCTTCCCATCTCCCGTCCTGCAGCGGGAAAGGAACGGAGACGAGGGGCTGCGCCGCGGCCAGAACTGCACTTTTCCGCGTTTATGTGGGCGGTTTATGTGGATTATGCGTGGTCGGCCCCGCGGCCGGGCGGCACCATCAACCCATAGCAACCGGCTCCCGAGTCGCGGAGGACGACGCTCATGACCGCCAGCCCGACACTTCCTGAGGCACTCTGCGACCTTCCGGTCGAGACCCTGCGGCGTCGCGCCGCCGAGGAGACCCTCCGCTACCGCCGCGGCGACGAGCACGACGATCGCTTCGCCTTCGAGCTGTTTCGGCGTGCCTTCCGTGAGCGCTGCGACAAAGCCTGGGCCGCGCTGCTGTCGTTGTACAACCCTCAGGTTGTCTATTGGTGCGCTCGCGCCCGCGTCAGCCGCGAAGAGGTCGAGGAGCTGGTGTCCGCGACCTGGGCGAAGTTCTGGCGCAGCTTCTCGGCGGAGAAGCTCGACGAGGCGCCCCAGACCAGTGCGGTGCTGCGCTATCTGAAGCTCTGCGCCAGCAGTGTCGCCATCGATGCCGGCCGTCGCCGTACCGCCGCCCTTGTCCTCGGCGAGGACTCCTTGCTCCAAGAAGCGGCTTCACCGATCGATGGCCTGCTCGACCAGATCGGCCATCAGTTCCTCTGGCGCGTGATCGAAGACCATTTGCACACGGTCGGCGAGCGGGCGTTCATGCAACTCACCTTCCACCAGGGCATGAAGCCGGCGGAGGTGCAGGAGCTGCGGCCGGACCTGTTCGCCACCGTGCAAGAGGTCTATCGCGTGCGACACTGCGTGCTCAATCGCCTGCGCCGCTCGCCGGCGCTGCGCCGCTGGCAGGAAGCAGCCGACGAGCAGCCCGGCACGGCGTGTCTGCGCTGAGTCACGCAGACGGTCGGGGTGGCCGGAAGGCAATGCGCCGGTCAGCCGGCGCGGAGGCTGGTGGGGCTCTCCGAGCGCGTCATCACGCCTTCCTCGAAGGCCCCGGTCCACAAGCGCACCGCGAGCAAGTCGCTGGGGCAGAGGCCGAGCGTGGGGCGGGCACTCGTGTAATCGATGAAGGCCGTCTGCGCCGCCCGGCGAATGCGCTGGCAGGCCGATGGATGCGCCGTCGGCAGCTTGAGGGCGACGCCCAGCGCCGGGCCGCTCAGCTCGGCGAAGCGCCCGCCGGCCTGGCGACCGTCGTTCTTCAGAGCCTTCCCCGCGAAGGTTCCCTCGAATTGCCGGATGGTGCGCTGGGTTTGGTTCATCGCTGGCTCACCCATGGCTGGAGATTGCTGATGGCCCGCGAGCGGTCCGTTCATGGCGAGCATCGCGCCCGGCGCCTGCAACGTGCATCAGGGGATCTCCGTAAAACCACGGTTGAGTAACGGTTGAGAAACGGCGTCGAACTCAAATGCGGTAGCCGTGCAGCTCCGCGATCGCCGCGCGCACGTCGGCGTCTTCAATGAACGCCGCGCCACGCCGCTCGCGGAGCTGCTGCGCGCGCGTGATGATCGGGGCCAGCGGCGCGCCCGCGGGCGGCGGTGTGATCCAGGTCAACAGCTCGATCGTGACGCCATTGGGGTCGAAGAAGTAGATCGAACGCTCGTAGCCTCGATCCACCGGCCCCTCGAACGCAACGCCGGCCGCCCGCAGGCGCGTCGCCGCCCCCGCGAACGCGTCCGCCTCGACGTCGAAGGCGAGGTGGTCCATGCCGCCGTTACCCTTGCGCGCTTCCTCGTAGAATGAGAGGTCGGCGCCTTCAACCGGCAGAAAGTAGGCGATGAAGGTGTCGTTGCCCGCATGGAAGAAGAGGTGCTCTTCCGCGGGGAAGTCGAGGTTCGGCTGCCGCAGCACGATCTCCATGCCGAGCAGCTCGGTGTAGAAGCGGATCGTCTCCTCGCGCTTCGTGCCGGTTAGGCCGGGATGCGAGACGCGGGTTGTAAGCGGCATGGCGGAAGCTCCTCGTCGGCGGCGCGCGCTCGGCGGGCCGGCCGTCCCATGGTATCGCGCCGCTTGATCGTTCAATATCCGCGTCTGCCGCGCGACCGTATCGACTGGCCGCGCCAACACGGCACTACCGGCCGTCGCCCTGCGACCCGAACGTCCCGGATCGGAAGCCAGGGCGCGGGAGTAGGATGAAATCGCCGGCATGGCGGCAACTCCGAGTCTGGTTCGATGCAGAGCCGGGCAGAGCGTGGAGACCGTTGTCGCGCTCGTGCCTTACCAGATCGGGTGCCTGCCGGCGGAGGTGCCCTGATGGTGCTGGTTGCAATCCTGATCGTGCTCGGTGTCGTCGTGGTTGCCGGTCTGGTCCTCGCCGCCGCGGGGCACATGTTGGTCAACGTCGGCGGCCAGCAGGTCGGCCTGGTCGAGCGCAAGTACGTCGGCAAGCCACTGCCGCCGGGGCGCGTCGTGGCCTTGCCGGGCGAAGTTGGGATCCAGGCGCGGGCGCTGCAGCCCGGTTTGAAGCTGCTGCCGCCCTTCCGCTACCGCGTCGCCAAGGGCGAGATGATCGTGATCGGCGAGGACGAGGTCGGCCTGATCGAGGCGATCGACGGCCTGCCGCTCGACCCTGGCCGCATCTTCGCCCGCCACGTTGACGGCCACGACTCCTTCCAGGACGGCGAGGCGTTCCTGCGCAACGGCGGCCAGAAGGGGCCGCAAGTCGACCTCTTGCCGCCCGGCAAGTACCGCATCAACACCTATCTCTTCCACGTGCGCAATGAGCCGGCCGTGCTGGTGCCGCAGGGCCAGGTCGGCCTGGTCAGCGCCCGCGACGGCGCGCCGATCGCCGCGGGGCGGCTGCTGGCGCAGGCCGTGCCCGGACATATGGGCTTCCAGCACGGCCAGACCTTTCTCGACAGCGGCGGCCAGCGCGGACCGCAGATCGAGCTGCTGCTGCCCGGCCGCTACCGGCTCAACACCGACCTGTTCACCGTCGAGGTGCAGCCGGCGACGATCGTAGGCGCCGGACAGGTTGGCATGGTGACGGCCAAGGACGGCGCGCCGCTGCCGCCCGGCGAAGTCGTCGCCGCCTCGGTCGAAGGGCACGACGACTTCCAGAACGCCTCAGCCTTTCTCGCCAGCGGCGGCCAGCGCGGCCCCCAGTACGACCTGCTTAAACCGGGCACCTACTACATCAACCCGATGATGTTCGACGTGAAGCTCGACCTCGTGGCCGCGGTCGAGCGCGGCGAGGTGGCCGTGCTCGTCTCCAACGTCGGCAAGCCCTCGGAGACGATGTCGGAGGCGGATCGCGAGTCGGTGGGGCAGGAACGGTACGTCGTGCCCGTGGGCTACCGCGGGATTCAGTCCGAAGTGCTCGGTCCCGGCGTCTACTACCTGAACCGCTGGGCGCACATCGCCTACATCATCCCGACGACCAACATGACGATCGACTGGGCGGACGAAGACACGGGCACCGAGCAGCAGGGGGTGAAGCGGGCGCAACTCTTCGACCCGCTGGAGGTGATCAGCCACGACGGCTTCGTGATGAAGGTCTCGGTCAAGGTCGTGATCCGCATCCGGCCGGAGCAGGCGCCGTACATGGTGGCGAAGATCGGCTCGATCGACAACCTGATCGCGCACGTGATCCACCCGATGATCGACTCCTCCTTCCGCAACCAGGCGTCCTCCACCGAGGCGATGAACTTTATGCAGGACCGCGCGGTCGAGCAATCGAAAGCGGAGCAGCGCACGCGCGAGGAGCTGCTCAAGTATCACGTCGAGTGCGTCTCTGTCTTGATCTCACGCATCATCCTGCCTGAGGAGTTGATGGAGATCCAGGTTAAGCGCGTGATCGCGGCGCAGCAGCAGGCGATGTTCATCGAGCAGCAGCGCTCGGAGCAGCAGCGCATCGCCACGGAGAACACGCGCGCCACGGCCGACCGGCAGAAAGACCTCGTCTCCGCGCAGATCGGCGTGCAGGTGGCCGAGCAGACCAAGCAGAAGACGATCATCGAGGCGGAGGGCCGCGCCCGCGCCGTGGCCGTCGAAGGCGAGGCCGAGGGCTCAAAGATCCTGGCCGTGGGCACGGCAACCGCGGAAGCCTACGACAAGCAGGTGGAAGCGGTCGGCCAGGCGAATCTTTCGGCGATCGAGCTGATGAAGGCGATTGCGGGCGCGGGCCTGAAGATTACGCCGGACATTGTGGTCGGCGGCACTGGCGGCGACGGGGGCAACGCCATGTTCTCGGCCTTCCTCGCCCAGATCCTCGCCGGCAATCGCGTCGCAATCGCGCCGCCCGCGCAGAACGGCGCCGGCGGGACGCCGGGGACGTAGCGGCGTGTGGCCCTCGCCCTCACCCCCGTCCCCTCTCCCTCTCCCAATCCTGGGAGAGGGAGAGGGGCGATCCGGCGGAGGAAGTTCCGAAGGGCGCCGGGTAAGCAATCTCCTGTGGGGGCGCAACCCGCCGTCAGTCGGGTAGCCCGACGCCATGCGAGCCGTGCTCCGCTCGATCGCCCCTCGCCCAGGATTGGGACCATGAGATTGACCGGGGGTGAGGGCCGAACGGCCGTCGTGCGCGATACTGACAGCGTACGAGGCGCTCCAGTGCTGCCCAATGGGCTCGGCCGCTACGCGATCATCGGCACGCTTGGCTTCGGCAGCTTTGCCGCGGTCTACCGCGCCCACGACCCGCTGCTCGACCGGCAAGTAGCGCTCAAGGTGCTGCTGCCGCAGCTTTGCGCGGATGCCGAGGACCGCAAACGCTTTCTCGCGGAGGCGCGGGCGCTCGCCGCGCTGCGCCATCCCCACATCGTCACCGTCTTCGAAGCGGGCGAGGCGGACGGCTCTCCGTACTTCGCCATGGAGCTGGTCGAAGGGCGCACGCTGGCGAACCTGATCGCGGAGCAAGGCGCTCTGCCGATCGATCGCGCCCTGCCGCTGCTGCGCGATCTCGGCTCGGCGCTGGATGCGGTGCACGCCGCCGGGCTGGTGCACCGCGATGTGAAAGACAGCAACGTGATGCTGGAGCCGGGCGGCCGCCTGGTGCTGATGGACTTCGGCATCGCGCTGGCGACGAACCGCGCCCGCCTCACGCAGCTCGGCTACGGCATGGGTACGCCGGAGACCGCCGCGCCGGAGCAGATCCGCGGCGAGGCGGTCGGCCCGGCCGCGGACATCTACGCGCTCGGGGTGCTGGCGTATCAACTGCTGAGCAGTCGGCTGCCCTTCACCGGCGACGTGGCGCATGTGCTCTACGCCCAGGCGCATCTGCCGCCGCCGCCGCTTTGCGAAATCAACCCCGCATTGCCGCCGCGCGTGTGCGCCGCCGTCGAGGCCGCACTGGACAAAGACCCGGCGCTGCGCCCGGCGAGCGGGGCTGAGCTGCTGCGAATGCTGGAGGGCGGGGCAGGGCCGGGCGGGGGTGGTCCGGCGTCTCCGATGCGCGCCGTGGACGCACTGGGCTTCAACCGTCTCCAGCGGACGGAGACTCCCCCGCAGGGGACGGTGCAAACACAGCGCCTGACCCTTGAGGAGCCGCGCGAGCGGCGGCAGCGACGCGGGCACAGCATGCCCTCGCCCGCGTACCTGTGGCCGATCGTCTGGCGGATTACGGGCAACGGCGACGGCCACTCCGATCTGTTCCCGCTGCAAGCCGGGCTCACGGTCGCGCGCATCATTCACCGCGCCGAGCCGCCCTCGCGCTTTGCGCTGCGGTTGTTCGACAACCGGCTCGATCCGACGGCCACGCTCGTCGATCTGCCGCGCAATACCGCCTACGACGGCCTGCGCGCCTGCGCCCCGTCGCGCGGCGGCCGCTTTTTGGTCGGGGCACGCACGACAGGCGTTTGGTCGGTGGAGCTGTCGCAGCCTCCCGTCGCGGAGCTTGAGGAGGCGGCGCGCGGCGCAGCCGAGGGCAGCGGCGACAGTGTGGCCTGCATCCGTCTGCCCGCAGGCGAGGTGCATTTCAGCATCGACCACCGCGCATGGAGCAGCAGCCCGTTCCGCGTGACGCTGGTCGACCAGAACTGTTCCTTCGCCGAAGTGCTGGCAACAGCGGCCGGGACCTTCACGGGCAGCGCCGTACGCCGCCTCCGCATCAGCGGCGTCTACATCCTCATCGTTGAAGCCGAGGGCGCCTGGAGCGTGCGCGTGCGCTGAGCGGCCGCGCGCTCAAAACAGCGCCAGCGGGTTGGCCGGCGAGCCGGTGCCGCCGACCACGCGCAGCGGCGCCACCGTGAGCATGAACTCGCAGCGGCCTTCCTGCGCACAGGCTTCAGCGAGCGGCTGCAAGAGCGAGTTGTCGATCAGCGCCACGCCGAAGGCGAAGATCGCCGCGTGCATCGTCCAGGGGATGCCGTACTCGTTGGGCGAGGCGTCCATCAAGTCCCAGCTCAGCACCGCGATGTCGTTCTCCTTCAGGAAGCGCAGGCAGGAGGCGTGCAGCCCCGGCGACGGCGAGCCGCCCTTCCACTCGGGGTTGGCCGCGTGCCAGGCCTCACGGCCGGAGTAGACGCAGAGCGCGTCGCCCGGCTCCAGCTTCACGCCCTGTTTCGCCGCGATCTCCTCCAGCTCCCAGCCGTGCACCGGCTTCGCTTCTGTCACGTACGGCTCGCCGCGGAAGCGCGGCACGTCCAGCAGCACGCCGCGCGTGACGATGCCCTCACGCCACTGGTCGATGTCGTTGAGCACGGCGCCCAGCGGTGTCAGCACCTGCTCGACCGTGCGACCGTTCCACAGGCCCTTTTCGTCCCAGACGTGGCAGAGCGCATCGACGTGCGTGGTCGCCCAACCGTGGTACTGAATGCCGTAGAAGTCCACCGCCGCGCCGCCCGAGCCGCGGTCCATCCAGCGAATCCAGTGCTGCGCGGGCGTGGGGTTGTTCGGCGCCGGCGTCTTCGGCCACTCGCGGCTGAGCGAGGCGCTGCGGCCCGTGCGCACCAGCTTCGCCGCCGCCACCCGCTTCGCCGGCGTGATCAGGTTGATCGCGCCCTTTTGGTCGTCCGCGCCCCAGCGGTTCCAGTTGTTCTTCTCGCGAATCCAGGAGAGGACTTCTTCCTTGCTCGGCACCGTGCGCTGCATCATTGCGCCACTCCTCCGCTGATCTGCCCGGCCCCTCTGGCCGTGGCGGCCACCGAATCGCATGAGGCATGAGGCCTGAGGTATGAGGAACGTAGCACGTCAGGCGGGCAACTGTACGCTGCCGTCCGCGGCGAACGGAAAGTGCGGGTTCCAGGCGACCTCCCAGGGATAGCCGTCCGGATCGGCGAAGTAGCCCGAATAGCCGCCCCAGTCGGCCTCGTGCGCCGGCTTGATCAGCGTCGCGCCGGCGGCGACGGCCTGCGCCAACACGGCGTCGGCCTCGGCCCTGCTGCCGACGTTGTGCGCCAGCGTGATGCCGCCGAAGCCGCCGCCGCCGTCCGCCAGGTTGGCGTCGGCGGCGAGCAATGTCCGCGGGTAGAGCGCCAGCACCGCGCCGCGCGTGTGGAAGAAGGCGATCTGGTCGCCGCCGGCGCCGGAGCGCCGCCAGCCGAGACCCTGCTCGTAAAACCGGATCGAGCGCTGCAGGTCGGCGACGCCGAGCGTGACGATGCTGATGCGCGGCTCCATGGGGCGCTCCTCTCGCAAGAACAAATGTTCTCACTGTATGTCCACCCGCTCGACTCTGCAACCGCGGCTTGACAGCCGATCAACGCGGCGCGGCGCTCGCCTCCTTGATCGCGGCGCTGATGCGGTCGATCACCGGCAGCACCTCGGTCTCGCCCTTCGGCGGCAGCACGAAGATCACGCGGTCGGTCCCCGCATCTTCGTAGGCGCGCAGGGCGTCCGCATCCGGCTGGGCGCCGAAGGCGGTGTAGGAAATCGACCTCGGGTCGCGGCCCTTCTCCAGGGCGCGGGCGCGGATCTCCGCCATGCCGCGCACCATGCGCGCCGGCGTGATGAAGTTCGGCATCCAGCCGTCGGCCCAGTCGACGACGCGCTGCCGCGCCCAGCGCGAGCCGGCGCCGATCAGCACGGGGGGATGCGGCTTCTGCGCCGGCTTTGGATTGACCGCAATTTTCTCAAAGTCCACGTGCTTGCCGTGATACTCCGGTTCCCCCTGCGTCCAGATCGCCTTCATCGCGCGGATGCGGTCGGCGGTGATCGCCCAGCGCTTCTCAAAATCCGTGCCGAACAGCTCCGCCTCCTCGCGCAGCCAACCGGCGCCGATGCCGAAGATGAAGCGCCCGCCGGAGAGATGGTCGAGGCTGGCGACCGTCTTGGCGAGCTGGATCGGCTCGTGTTCCGAAACGAGGCAGATGCCCGTGCCGAGCTTGAGCCGCGTCGTCGCCTTCGCGGCGTAGGCAAGCGCCACGAACGGATCGATGATGTGCCAGTACTCCTTCGGCAGAGGCTCACCGGGCGGATACGGCGTGCGCCGGTCGTAGGGGATTGCCGGGTGCTCCGGCACGAACAGCGACTCGAAGCCGCGTTCTTCGGCGACCGCGGCCAGCTTGTCGATCGGCATCGCGTATTCCGTGGCGAAGATCATCAGCGCGTGTTGCATCGCTCGGCTCCCCGGCGGGCGCTTCAAATGCGCCGCGCCGCCGGTGCATTGTAGCCGATAGGCGACAGGCGACAGGCGACAGGGGACCCCGGGTCTTTTCATAGTTGGCCAAGCAAGCGGAGGGCGCGTTCCGGCTTGCCGGCACAGGTGCGCAGAGCGGCGGCGATATTCGCGTGGCCGGCGCGGCGCAGGACGCCGATAACCGTGCTGCGCACGGCCGCGAGCCCTTGGGGGCCGCTGCCGGTGCGCACCTGAAAGCGTTCTTCGCCCTGGGTCACATCGCGGACCCAGGGCAGGCGGTTCTCAATCCCCCAGTGGCCCCGCCAGAGCTGTTGCAACTGCGCGGCCGTGCCGGCGCGGCACGGCAAGCTGGAGACGAGAGAGGCCTCGTCAGCGGAAGTTCGGCGTGTTCAGCGCGCGGAAGGCATCGCGCAGCGGCGGGCGGGAGGCAGCGGCGCTCATCGCGTCTCCTGCAGCGCGGCTTCTGCCGCTGGGCTCGCAGCCGCCGGCGGTTTAGCGCTGAGCCGCCGGCGTCCCTGCATCAGCCGCGTCCGGCCAATTGGCGGCCCTTCGCCAGCCCGCCGTAGCTGCGCACCGGCGCTGGCATCAGGAAGCGGAATCCTTGCTCAAGGATTCGCTCGACGTTCTTCTCGTCCACGTGCGGATGGCCGACCGGCACGTTGTGGTCCTTGCAGACCTGCACGATACGGCCGATCGCCTCCTGCACGGCCGGGTGCTCGTACTGGCGCGGGTGGCCCAGCTCCTGCGAGAGGTCGCCCTCGCCGATCAGGATCACGCCGATCCCAGGCACCTCTTTGAGGATGCGCGGCAGGTTATCGATCGCCCGCACCTCTTCGATCATGATGATCGCCAGGATTTCACCAAGCGGCGCGAGCGGCCAGACGTCGGCGCGGCTGTAATACTCCTGCTGCGTCAATCCCCAGTAGCGGGCGGCGGCGTTGGGCGCGTCGCCGCGCAGGCCGGGCGGATCGTAGAGTGATGACTCCGGCGGGCGGGGGTAGCGACACGCTGAAACGGCGCTGCGCGCCTCTTCCACCGTGCCGACGTGCGGCCAGACGACGCCGTAGACGCCGAGGTCGAGCACCTGCTTCGCCACCCACGAGTTCTGCTCCACGCCGTTCGGCGGTATACGCACGATCGGCGTGACCCGCGGCGCCAGCGAGCCGCCGCTGACGATCTGGCGACGGTTGAGCATGTACTGCAGGCAGTCGCGCAGGGCGCGCACGTCGTAGGGGTTGTGCTCCATCTCGAAGACGATGCCGTCGTAGTCGGCCTGCGAGAGGGCGATAGCGCTCTCCACGTCTGGCGGCGTGAAGGTGGTGAACGCGGGTTTGCCCGCCTCCAGCGCGGCGATCACGCCGTTGAGCCGCGGAATCTCGCTCATGCCTCGCCCTCCTGCCTTGTCGCGACTTGCCTGGGACAATTGGTGTGCGGGCGCCCCGATCGCCGTGGCCGGCAGCGCGAAAGGCACATGCCCTGCGCCGCTGCGGTTGCCTTTCCTCGCCCGCGCGGCGAGGGCCGGTACGAGCGATCGCGGCGCAGCGGGCTTCGATCAGTCGAACCTGGCGCGGCTGTAGAGCCTGCGGGCATTGCCTTCCAGCAGCTTGTGCTCGTCCTCCGCGCTCAGGCCGAGCGCCTTCACCATGCCCAGCGTGTCGTCGAAGTACTTGCCCGTCTTGGGGTCGATCGTGTTCGCCGTGCCCCACATCTCCGTGGCGAACATCAAGTTGTCGGCGCCGGCGATGCGCACCATCGTCGCCATCGTCTCCTGCTCGTAGACGGCCATGTCCCAGGTAACCTTTTTGACGGCCGAGTCGTAGTCCCGCCCCGCCGCCTCGAACAGCGAGCGGATGCGGTTGTGCTGCAAGAGCATGGCCCCGCCGCCGTGCGACATCACCAGCTTGAGCCGCGGGAAGTCGCGGAAAAGGCGCTCGGCCGCCCACATAATCTCGAAGGCGGCGCTGTGATGCCAGGCGATGTAGTGCGAGCCGTTCATATGAAACGCCGGGTTGAGCGTGGCGCTGACGTGGACGTGGCCGGGCACGTCCAGGTCCTGCAGCTTGTCGTAGAGGGGGTACCACCATTCGTCCGCCATCGATGGCGTGAACGGCGGCGCCCCGCCGGAGATGTCCGGATTGACGTTGCAGGCGACGAAGCCCTGCTCCTTGACGCGGAGCTCCAGCTCGTCCAGCCAGCGTTCGGGCGGCACGCCCGGCGACTGCGGCAACTGGCAGGAGGGCGACAGCTTGTCGGGGAAGAGCGCGCAGACGCGGTGGATCAGATCGTTGCAGGCCTGCGTCCAGTAGCGGCTGACCTTCTCGTCGCCGAACTGGTGGCCCATGGCGCCGGCCTGCGGCGAAAAGATCAGCCGGTCGATCCCCTTCATCGCCATGTGCGCGATCTGCTTGTCCTTAACCGAGGCGACGATCGCCTCGTCGCTGATGCTGCTGGATTTGAACGGGCGGGGCTGGTTGCTGCCGCTGATTTGGCCGGCGCGGTAGACGTTCAGCGCCGCCGGCACGGTGGTGTAGTGGTTGTGCACATCGATGACCGGCACGCTCCGCCTCCGCCCGAGTGTGTGTCGCGACGCGGTGCGCCGCGCGACGGCTTCAGTTAACCCCGGCGGGCGGCAGGCGGTCAATGCAGGCGGTCCTGCGGCGACGGCCCTGACTGGCCGGCAGCGCGCGGATGCGCCACAATGGGCGACGCATGGCTGCGAACGCCGTGCCGCGGTCAAAGCAGGAGGTGCGGGCGATGGCGCAGAACCGCGAGGCGGACGTGCGGGGCAAGGTGGTCGTCGTCACCGGCGCGAGCCGCGGCATCGGCCGGGTGATCGCGAAGATGCTGGCCGAGCGTGGCGCCAGGCTGGTGCTGATGGCGCGCAGCACGGAGGCGCATCCCGGCCGCCTGCCGGGCACGATCGAGCACACCGCCGGCGAGCGCCGCGCGGCGGGCGCCGAGGTTGCCGTCGTCGCGGGCGACGTGGCGAAGGAAGCCGACGTGGCCGACTGCGCCCGCGTCACCGCCGAGCGTTTCGGCCGCTGCGATGTGCTGATCAACAACGCCGCCATCAGCGCCGTCGGCTCGGTCGAGGCGCTGCCGTTGCGCCTCTGGCAGCGCTGCTTCGAGGTCAACGTGCACGGGCCGTACATGATGATGCGGCACTTCCTGCCGCTGCTGCGCGCCGCGGCGCCGAGCCACATCATCAACATCTCCTCCGGCGCGGCGCGGCGGGCTTGGGTCGACCACGCCGCGTATTCCGCCTCGAAGGCGGCGATGGATCGCCTCTCGCTGACCGCCGCCGAGGAGTTCAAGCCCGACCGCATCAGCGTGGCGGACCTGATGCTGGAGCTGTCGGTCGTGACCGAGGGCTACGTCTTCAACAGCCCCGGCATCGACACCTCCGACTGGGAGCAGCCGGAGATCATGGGCGAGGCCGTGCTCTGGATCCTGGCGCACGGCGACCGCTACAGCGGCCGCATCGTCACGATCGGCGAGCTGCGCGAGGACTACAAGGACTTCACGGCCGGCCCGCGGGCCTGACGCGTACGACGGGACGAGACGATGGATCTGGTGATTCGCAACGGCACCGTGGTCACGGCGGCGGGCACCGCGCGGGCGGACGTCGGCGTCGAGGGCGAGCGCATCGCGCAGGTCGGCGGCCAGATGGAACGCGCCGCCCGCGAGATCGACGCCACGGACATGTACGTGCTGCCCGGCGGCATCGACCCACACGTACACCTCAACCAGGCGGGCATGACCGGACACCGCCGCGCCGACGACCTCTACAGCGGCACCCGCGCGGCCGCGGCGGGCGGCGTCACCACGATCTGCGACTTCGCCTATCAAGAGCGCGGCCAGCCGCTGCGCCCGGCCGTCGAGGCGGCGCTCAAAGCCGGGCGCGAACTGAGCGTGATCGACTTCAGCTTCCACCCAGTGATCTACGACCCCAGCGAGGCGGCGCTGGCGGAGATCCGGGAGCTGGTAGCCGAGGGCTTTCCTAGCTTCAAGTTCTTTACCGTGATCGCCTCGTTCGAGCGGCGTCTGCCGGAGTATCTGCGGGCGCTGGCGTCGGTCGGCGCGGCGGGCGGCCTGGCGATGATCCACTGCGAGGACCGCGCGATCATCGACTACTGCTCCAACCTGCTGATCGAGCAGGGCAAGACGGGCGTCGAAAACTACCCGGCCAGCCGCCCGCGCGAAGCCGAAGTCAGCGCGACGCAGCACGCGCTGCACCTGGCCCGCACGGCGAACGTGCCCGCGTACATCGTGCATGTCTCCTGCGAGGCTGCCGTGGACGCGGCGCGGGCGGCGCGGCGGGACGGGCAGCGCGTGTACGTCGAGACGCGGCCGATCTATCTCTACCTGACCGAGGACGCCTACGCGCAGGCCGACGGCGCCCTCTACGTCGGCCAGCCGCCGCTGCGCGACGACGCGGACGTGGCGGCGATGTGGCGGGCGCTGGCGGCCGGCGATGTCCACGTCGTGGCCACGGACCACGTCGGCTGGAGCAGGGCGATCAAGCAGGATCCGCAGCACACCTTCGCCACGGTGCCCGCGGGCATGTCGAACCTGGAGACGCTGCTGCCGATGCTCTTCAGCCACGGCGTGGTGCAAGGACGCATCAGTTTAGAGCGCTTCGTCAGCCTGATCTCCACCAACCCGGCGCGGTTGATGGGCCTCTATCCGCGCAAAGGCACGATCGCGCCCGGCGCAGACGCCGACCTCGTGGTCTGGGATCCGCAGCGCACGCGCACGATTCGCGCCGAAGAGATGCACTCGGCGCAGGATTTCGAGGTCTACGAAGGCTTCTCCGTCACGGGCTGGCCCCTGCTCACCCTCTCGCGCGGCGAGGTCGTGTTCGACGGTTCGCGGCCGAGCGAGGCGGCCGGGCGCGGGCGGCTGGCGGCGCGCACGGCGTTTGCCGCCCTCTGAGCGCTGTGCTAAAATCGGCAGCGTGGTCGCGCCGCGCGGCCGCGGTTGACACCTTCCGCGATAGCTCAACGGTAGAGCAATCGGCTGTTAACCGATGGGTTCCAGGTTCGAATCCTGGTCGCGGAGCCCGGCCGGCGGCGAGGTTTCCCGCGCCGAGTGACGATGCAGGCGGCGTCCACGGTTGGCCCGTGGACGCCGCTCCGTACGCTGTCTCAAGCGGGCGTTCCCAAGGCGCCTTGCTCACCTGACCCGCAATTCGTCGGCGGCGGGCGCAATCAATGCCGCCCCACTACGATGCGGCGGGACGGCAAAGTCCGCCACCGGCGTGGCCGCGCCGGGCGCCGCCGCCCACCGCTCAGCGCAGGTTCTTCTCGAAGAAGTCAAGCACCTTGCCCCAGCTGTCCATCGCCTGCTGCGGGCGATAGAGCGGGAAGCTGTAGTACCAGATGCCGTGGCCGGCGCCATCATAGCGGTGGAACTCGTAGTTCTTGCCGTGCTGTTTGAGCTCGGCCTCGTGCTGGTCCACCTGTGCCGGCGAGGGCGCCTGATCGTCGTTGCCGAAAATGCCCAGCACCGGACAGTTGAGATCCTTCGTCATCGTCACCGGCGAGACGGGCTGCTTCTCCGTCAGCTCGTCCTGCACCACGCGACCGCCCCACAGGTCCACCACGGCATCGAAGGCGCGCGAGCTGCAGGCCACAACATAGGCGTGACGCCCGCCCGAGCAGCTGCCGATGATCCCGACCTTGCCGTTGCTGCCGGCCTGCGCCTTGAGGTGCTGCATGGCGCCCACGCAGTCGCCTACCACCTGCGCATCCGCCACGCCGCCCGCGCCGCGCACCTTCGCCGCCACGTCGTCGGGCGCGCCGTGGCCCTCGCGGCAGTACAGGTCCGGGGAGATGGCTGAGAAGCCGTGCTGGGCAAAGCGCCGGGTGAACTCGAGATAGAGCTCATCCCAGCCGGGCAGGTGGTGGACCAGCACCACGCCGGGAAACGGACCGGCGCCCGCGGGGCGCGCGGCATAGGCATGGATGCTGTCGCCGTTGTTGCCGCGAATGCTGATGAACTCCGTGGTGATCGTGGGTATGGCGTTGGTCTGGAACTGGTTCCACGGCATCGTGCTTCCTCCCCCGGAATCTCTTCCTGCACAACGGGCAAGGACCACGCCATTGTGTAGCGCGCGATCGCCTCTGCGGCAAGCGGGGCGCCAGCCTTAGCGAAGATCCCAGAGGTCTACGGCGTTGCCGCCCGCGACGGCCTTCGCCTTCTCCTCGCTCGTGGCCGCGAAGATCGCACGCACCGACGCGGCGGAGTAGCCCAGCGTGCTCTCCGGGTGCGGGTAGTCGCTCGCCCACAGCGCCTTGTGCGGCCCGAGCTGATCCAGCAGTTGCAGTCCGACCGGGTCTTCCTGGAAGGTGGCGTAGCAGTTCTGCCACCAGTAGAAGCTCGGCAGCCGCGCCAGCTTCGGCTTCATCTCCGACTCGAAGTCGCGGTAGATGCGGTCGGCGTCGAACAGCGCCGCGGGCACCCAGTGAATGCCGCCTTCGGTGAAGACGACCTTCAGCGCCGGGTGCCGCTCGAGAATGCCGGCGAAGACCATCAGCCCGAACAACCGCCGGAACGGCGCGAACGTCTGCATCTGGAAGATGCCCAGGGCGCCGGCGCCCCTGGTTTGAATGTTTTCGCCGATGTGGAACGAGATCGGATAGCCGCTGCGCTCGATCGCGTCCCACAACGGTTCCATCGCCCGCGCGTTGTAGAAGATGCCCGGCGGCGCCGAAGGGATCTCCATCGCGTGGAAGCCCAGGCCCCGCAGCGCCTGCAGGCTGTCCTCGGCCGCCTCCGGGTTCCACCAGTTGAGAATGCCGACGCCGTAGAGGCGGTCCGGCGCGGCCTTGCAGTACTCGGCCAGCCACTCGTTGTAGGCATCCATGCAGGCGGCGCGCAGCTCGAGATCCTGCAGACTGACGAGCGAGAGCGTGCGCTGCGGGAAGATGATCTCCTTCTCCACCCCCTCCGCGTCCAGGTCCTTGAGCCGTGCGCCTGTATCGGTGATCCCGGCGCGGCCTTCCACCAGCATCGTGTTCAGACCCGGCACGTCGAGGTTGCGACCCTCCGCCTCCAGGTGCGAGAAGCCGTCTTCGTCCCACCAGAGCTTCGGCGCGCGGTCCTGGAAGCGAGCCGGCAGGCGACCACGCCACAGGTCCGACGTTTCCAGCACGTGACTGTCGGCCGAGACGACGACGGTGCCGGCCGGCAGCGGCGCCCCCTGCGGCGGGATCGCGCGATCGCGCGGCCAGGCGATCGTGTCGCCCGCGACCGAGGGATTGCGCCAGGTCCCGGTGGTCGTCATCATCGCCTCCCCGCGCCCGGAACACGCCGAAGCGCATGCGGCTCATCGTCGCTCCAGGCCGGCCCCGGCCGCAACCGTCTGTACAGCAGCATGGCCGCGCGTGCCGCCGGCCGCAAGCGCTCCTTCGCTCGATTGCTGCGCAGCCCTCTCCTTCGTCCTCCCACGATCCCGTGGGGTGGAGACCGTGCGGGCGTCGGGCGTGCGATCGTCCGGCAACGCCCACGGCGCGGAACGCCGCGCCGTGGGCGTTGCCGGAACGCCGTTGCCTGCCGGTCAGTCGCCGGCCACGGCCGCTCGCGGCCGCACGCTCCGGTCCTGCGCGACCAGGTCGAAGCGATCAAGACTCATCACCTTGTTCCACGCCGCCACAAAATCGCGCACGAACTTCTCCTTCGAGTCGTCACACGCATAGAACTCCGCGATGGCTCGAAGCTGGGAGTGCGAACCGAAGACGAGGTCGACGGCGGTGCCGGTCCATTTGAGTCCGCCAGTCGCGCGATCGCGACCCTCGTACACGTTCTCAGCCGAGGCGGACGCCTTCCATTCCGTGCCCATGTCGAGCAGGTTCACGAAGAAATCGTTGGTCAGCGTCTCGGGCCGCCTGGTGAAGACGCCGAGCTGGGATTGCCCGAAGTTGGCGTTCAGGGCACGCATGCCGCCGACCAGGACCGTCATCTCGGGCGCGGTCAGCGTCAACAGGTTGGCCCGGTCGAGCAACAGGGTCTCAGGCGACAGCTTCTCCCCGGCGCGGACGTAGCTGCGGAAGCCGTCGGCTCTCGGTTCGAGCACGGCGAACGACTCGACGTCGGTCTGCTCCTGCGAGGCGTCCGTGCGCCCGGGCGTGAAGGGAACCGGCACGGCGTGCCCGGCGTTCTGCGCCGCCTGCTCGACGGCGGCGCAGCCGCCCAGGACGATCAGGTCGGCGAGCGAGACCCGCTTCCCGCCGCTCTGCGCGCCGTTGAACTCCTGCTGGATCTGTTCCAGTATCTGCAGCGCCCGGGCGAGTTTGGCCGGCTCGTTGACCTCCCAGTCCTTTTGCGGCGCCAGGCGAATCCGCGCCCCGTTCGCCCCGCCGCGCTTGTCGGTGCCGCGGAAGCTTGCCGCCGACGCCCAGGCGGTGGAGACCAGCTGCGAGATGGACAGCCCCGATGCAAGGATCTTGCCCTTGAGGGCGGCGATGTCGCTTTCCCCGATCAGTTCGTGATCAACCTCCGGAACCGGGTCTTGCCACAACTGCGGCTCCGGTACCCACGGGCCAAGGTAACGCGAGACGGGGCCCATGTCGCGGTGCAACAGCTTGTACCACGCCCTGGCGAAGGCGTCTGCCAGTTCCTCCGGGTGCTCGTGGAAGCGCTTCGCGATCGGCGCGTAGATCGGATCCAGCTTCAGCGAGAGGTCGGTGGTCAGCATCATGGGGGCGTGCCGCTTCGAGGGATCGTGCGCGTCGGGCACGGTGCCCTGGGCCGCTGCGTTGGTAGGCGTCCACTGGTTCGCGCCGGCGGGGCTCTTCGTCAGCTTCCAGTCGTAGTTGAGCAGGTTATCCAGGTAGCCGTTGTCCCACTTCGTTGGCTCGTTGGTCCAGGCGCCCTCCAGGCCGCTGGTGATCGTGTCGTCGCCCTTGCCGCTGCCGAAGCCGTTCTTCCAGCCGAGGCCCTGCGCCTCAAGTGGGGCAGCCTCTGGTTCCGGACCGACGTACTTGATCGCGTCGGCGGCGCCGTGCGTCTTGCCGAACGTATGTCCGCCGGCGATCAGCGCGAACGTCTCCTCGTCGTTCATCGCCATGCGGCGGAACGTCTCGCGGATGTCCTTTGCTGCGGCCAGCGGATCCGGGTTGCCGTTCGGCCCCTCCGGGTTCACGTAGATCAGGCCCATCTGCACGGCGGCGAAGGGATTGGCGAGTTCCCGGTCGCCGCTGTAGCGCTCGTCTCCCAGCCAGGTGTCCTCGGACCCCCAGTAGATCTCGTCGGGCTCCCAGATGTCCTCGCGCCCGAAGCCGAAGCCGAACGTCTTGAGTCCCATCGATTCGATGGCACAGTTGCCGGCGAAGATGATCAGATCGGCCCAGGATATCCTGCGGCCGTACTTCTGTTTGATCGGCCAGAGCAGGCGGCGCGCCTTGTCGAGGCTCGCGTTGTCTGGCCAACTGTTGAGCGGGGCGAAGCGCTGCGCGCCGGTGCCGCCGCCGCCCCGACCGTCGGCGATACGGTACGTGCCGGCGGCGTGCCACGACATGCGGATGAAGAGCGGCCCGTAGTGGCCGTAGTCGGCCGGCCACCAGTCCTGCGAGGTCGTCATCAGCGCGAAAATGTCCTGCTTCAGCGCCTCGACGTCGAGGCGCTGGAACTCCTCTCGATAGTTGAAGTCCGCGCCCAGCGGATTGGGCTGGGGCGCGTGCTGGCGGAGAACCGAGAGGTCGAGTTGATTCGGCCACCAGTCTCGGTTCGACCTGGGCCGGGTCTGCTTGGGAGTCGGGGCGGGGATTGCCGGGTTCTCGCTGTCACTGCCGCGCTCAGACACGTCGATCCTTCTCCTCTTGTGGCTGCTTCCTGGTGCTGGCTCGTTGCGCTTGACCCTGGTTCGTCTGGATGCAGGGTGGTGTCGCCTGGCCGGTGTCACACGCTGCGTGTCCGCTTTCACTCGCCGGACGAGACGGAAGCCGCCGCGGCACACTCGGGACAAAGTCCCCAAAAGGTGACTTCCGCTTCGTCGATCAGATAGCCGTTCGTCTCCGACGGTGCCAGACAGGGCGCCGGCATCGCCGCGCAATCCACGTCGGTCGTCGCCGCGCACAGCCGGCAAACGATGTGGTGGTGGTTGTCACCCACGCGCAGCTCGTACAGGCCGGGACCGCCCGCGGGTTCAATCCGGCGCACCAACCCGGCCGCCAGCAGCGACGCCAGCACGTTGTACACCGTCTGGGCCGAGATGCTGCCCGTACGCGCGCGCACGGCCGCGGCGATGCGGTCCGCGTCGGTATGCGATGGACCCTCGGTGAGCGTCCTGAGGATCTCCAGTCGCGGGGTCGTGATGCGAAGCCCTGCGGCACGCAGGCGCTGGACCGCGTCGTCGTTTTCGCTGGGCATACCTGCACTATCGGCCGTCATTTGGAACCTGTCAAGAATTGGCCGGTGGCGGCGTCTCACGCTATCACACCCCACTGGACCGGCCGGCCGCGGGCAGCGTGGCCCCGTCCGCCCATCATCGTCGGCAGCGAACCGTGGCTGGCCTTCTGCTACGCTGCCAGGAGAACCGCGTGGAGCGAACGACATGACCAGCACGCAAACCCAACGCACACAGGCGGACTATCTGCGCCTCGCCCACGAGCTGTTGCCCGGCGGCGCGGTCAGCACCGAGGCGTTGCCCGACGGCACCGCCTTCGTGGTCGAGCGTGCGCAGGGCGCGCACCTCTGGGACGTGGATGGGCGCGAGTACATCGACTACGTGATCGGCTCCGGACCGATGCTGCTGGGTCACGCGCATCCGGAGGTCGTGGCCGCGGTGCAGGCCCAGGTGGCGCGGGGCACGACCTACTTCACCCTGAACCGCCAGGTGCTGGAGCTGGCCGAGCTGCTGGTGAGCGCCATTCCCTGCGCCGAGCAGGTGCGTTTCGTCGGCTCCGGCACCGAGGCGACGTTCCACGCCCTGCGCATCGCCCGCGCCGCCACCGGGCGGGAGAAGATCCTCAAGTTCGAGGGCGGCTATCACGGCAACCACGACTACGGCATGATGGGCGGCACCCCCGCCGAGCCGCCGCCCTGGCCCGCGGCGCTGCCCGACAGCGCGGGCATCCCCAGGGCCGTGCAGGAGACGGTGCTGATCGCGCCGTTCAACGATGCGGAGACGGCCACCGGCATCATCGCCGACCACGGCGGCGAGCTTGCGGCCGTGATCGTCGAACCATTCCAGCGGGCGATTCCACCCGCGCCCGGCTTCCTGGCGGCGCTGCGCGAGACCTGCCGCCGCCACGGCATCGTGCTGATCTTCGATGAGGTCGTCACCGGTTTCCGCTTCGCCTGGGGCGGGGCACAGGAGCGCTACGGTGTCGTGCCCGACCTCGCGACCTACGGCAAGGTGATCGCGGGCGGCTATGCGGGCGGCGCCATCGCCGGGCGGCGCGACCTGCTGGGCTTCGCCGACCCGGCGCGCAGGAGCGCCGGCGCGGCGATGACGGGCACGCTCAGCGGCAACCCCGTCTCCGCCGCCGCCGGACTGGCCACGCTGCGCGTACTGGAGCGGGAGCGCGCCACGATCTATCCGCGTCTCTACGCCTACGGCGAGCGGCTGGCGCAGGGCATGACCGCGGCCTTCGGCAGGCGCGGCATCGCCGTGCAGGCGCCGGGCGAGGGGCCGATCTTCCAGATCTTCGCGCAGGCCACGCCGATCCGTGACTACCGCGACACGCTCGAGGCGAACGGGGCCGTGTGGAGCGCCTTCTGCCGGGCGATGACCCGCCGCGGCGTCTTCCTGAACGGCGGCAAGGTCTACTGCTCCGCCGCGCACGGCGACGACGACCTGGCCGCGACGCTGGTCGCCACCGAACACGCATTGGACGAGGTCGCCTCGTAGGCTTGCAGCGGCCGGCTTCGCGGCAGCGTGCACGGCGGGCCGGCGACGGTCGGTTCTCAGGCCTGCGGCAAGCGGTAGACGCGCTGCGCCGTGTCATGGAACATGGCGGCGCGCTCGGACGGCGAAAAGCCCCTACTCAGCTTCTTGAACTGGTTCCAGAGCACGGTGTACGAGCAGGAGAGCTTGTCCACGGGAAAGTTGCTTTCAAACATGCAGCGCCGCGGCCCGAACTGCTCGATCGCGTAGAGATACCAGTCGCGGTTGGCGGCCAGCAGCTCGTCCGAGGTTGGCGGGCGCTCGCGTTCGTGCCAGTCGAAGCCGTTCACCGCCATCTGCAGCCCGCCGACCTTGAGCACCACGTTCGGACAGGCGGCAACGGCGGTGAGATCCTGCTTCCACTGCGCGAAGACCTCACCGCGTTTGCCGGCGTAGGGGCCGACGCCGATCGGGCCGCCGAGGTGGTTGAGGATGATCGCCGTATCGGGGAACGCCTTCGCCAGGCCGGCAAGCTCCGGCAGTTGTGGATGGTAGAGCCAGGCTTCGAAGCTCAAACCATACGTCCGCAGATAGGCGAAGCCGCGGCGGAAGTCGGCGTCCAGCAGCAGGTGCGCCGGCGTCGTTGCCGGCTGGTTGGGCAGCACGCCCGGCTCGGCCCAGGCCGCGCGGTGTCGAATGCCGCGGAAGCGCTGCGGGCTGGCCGCGATCTGCGCTTCGAGCACCCGCGCCGCGCGGTCGCCCAGCCGCAGATCGGCGCTGCCCACGATGCCGGCGGCGGCGCGCAGTTCGCCGAAGCCGCCGCTGGCGCTCTGCGCCGCGATGCCCTGCACCCACTCCGTCTCGCCCACCACGCGGAACTCCTCGGGGCCGGCGGCGCGGTACATGGACGTGCATTCGACGAAGACCGTCTGCCGCACGTTCTGCCCCGCCAGGTCGGCAAGCAGATCGTCGAGCACGTAGCGGTTGTTCGGGCGGTGCCAGAGGTGGTGGTGCGGGTCGATGATCGGCAGCTCCGGCTCAAGCGGCTCTTCCCGCGTGCGATCGATCCAGGGTTCGGCGGTCGTCATGGCTGTCCGTTCCTCGGGTACGGGTGCGCCGTGCGGCCGGCGCTCGGGAATTGCTCGGCCCACGCCTTGATCAGGTGGTGAGCGATGGCGATGCGGCCGGGCACGCCGAAATCGACGCTCTCCGGCGCCGCCAACGCCTGGCGGATCTCCTCGCGGGAGAACCAGCGGACGCCGGCCAGCTCTTCCTCGTCCACGGTCACGGCTTCGTCACTCACGTGGGCGAAGCAGCCGATCATCAGCGACATGGGGAACGGCCACGGCTGCGAGGCGTGGTACTCCACCTGGTCGACATGGAGACCGACCTCCTCGTAGACCTCGCGTGCCACCGCCTCTTCAATCGTCTCGCCGTGGTCCATGAAGCCGGCCAGCGCCGAGTACCGCTTCCCGCCCCAGCCGCGGCCGCTGCCCAGCAGGCAACGGTCGCCGCGCCAGACCACCATGATCACGACGGCGTGCGGGCCGGGAAAATGCTCGGCGCCGCAGGCTGTGCACCTGCGCATGGCGCCGCCGGCGGCCACGGCCGTGGGCGAGCCGCAACTGCCGCAGAAGCGGTTGCGCGTGTGCCACTCCAGCAACGAGCGGGCCTGCGCCAAAATGCCCGCCTCCTCCGCCGGCAGCGTGCCCCCGGCCTGGCGGGCGTCGGTGAAGGCCGCGCCCTCGATGCACAGCTCCGCGATCGGATCGGCCAGCGCGGAGAGATCGACGGCGAAGTGCGCCACGCCGTCGCGCAGCCCCAGCAGCAGCGGGACCGTGCCGTCCCCGAGCCGGCCGCAGACGCCGCTGTCGAGCCAGTGCAACGCCGCCTGTGCATCGATCCCGGCGGTGCTGGTGAGCACGTTCAGTCGCCAGAACGGCAGATAGCGGCCCCCGGCGGCGCCGAACTGCGCGGCGAGCCAGGCCTCGTCGCGGCGCTGGTTGGCGGCGCGGTCCAGCGGGTTGCCCGCGAAGGGAATGATCTCGCCCATGGCGTGGTTTCTCCGGCGGCGCGGGTGTTCCCGCTGCGTCCTGCTCGACAATAGCCACCGCTCGCTCCGGACTCAACCGGGCGGCGCCATGCTACGACCGGCCGTCGGCTCGCCGGCCCCGCCGTATACGCCCGCAAGCGGCCGGTAGGCGACGTCATAACCGAAGCCTCGCGGACCGACCACCGCCAGCGCCCGCTCGGTGCGCAACAGCGGCGGCGCGGGAATGCCGAGCACGGCGACGCGCAGGCCGTAGCGCACGATCTCGGTCGTCACCGGCTCGGCCGTCAGCTCGTCCACCAGGCAGATCAGGTCCGGCGCCGTGGCCGCGATCTCGCCGTCGCGCCAGGCGATCAGGTTTTCGTTCTGGAAGGCGATGCGCATGGCGCTGCCGCGACACTCGCCGGAGCCTTCCAGCAGCAGTTCGCCACGGGCAAAACCGGACACCAGCCGCCGCTGCACGTCCGTGACCTTGCCGCGGAAGATCTCCTGTCCGCCGGTCGCCGTGCAGGCGGCGGCCACCGCGTTCTCGTGCAGGCGGCGCGCCTCGCGCACCGCCGCGCCCACACGCTGCGCCAGCGAGAGCGTGCCCGGAATCGCCATGCGCCGCATTTCGGCGCCCGACATCGGCGCGAAGGCGAAGCTGGCGGCGCCGCCCATCGCCACGGTGGCGGCGCGGGCGATGCGCTCCAGGCTCTTTGCGTCCGGCAAATCGTCAAAGACGAGCGTGCTGTGCCGGTAGTCGGCGATCGCGGCGGGCGAGGGCGGCGCACCCTCGATGAAGAACGTCGTCTGCTGCAGCTCGGGGAAGGCGCGGCCCATGCCGTCCGCATCGACCGCGGGCAGACCCGATTGCGCGCTGACGACGAGCGGGATCGTGCTGTTGCTGCCGCCTACTTCGCCCGGCACGATATGCGTCACCGTGCGGCCAAGCCGCTGCTCCAGCCGGCGCAGCGCCGTCAGCGCCTCGTCGCCGCGGATGATGCGCTCGATGCCGATCACCGGCGCGCCCATGCCGCCGACCGAGACGCCGAGCGCGTCGGCGGGCAGGTCGTCGAGCGAGACGACGGTCATGCGGCCGCCCTCGCGCAGGTGGCGGCGGGCGAGCAGCTTGCCGCGGTACGGATTGCCGCCGCCGCCGGTGCCGAGAATGCCGGCGCCGATGGCGATGCTCTCCAGGTCGTCTTCCGTGACGCTCCAGTTCACGGCGCCGCCTCGCGCGGCTGGCCGGCCAGCTCGCCCACGACCTTGACGCGCACGCGCACCGCCGTGCTCGGCAGATACGAGAGCGGCACCTCGTCCACCTCCACCAGGTCGAGCGTGCCCGGATCGGCGCCGGCCGCCACGGCCCGCGCCTCCGCCTCGTGCCGCGCTTCGGCCAGGATCTCACTCCGCCCTCGACCATCCACGATGAAGACGTGGTCGATCTCGCCGCTCACCTGTGCCAGCGCCGCGCCCACGGCGTTCGCCACCTGGTCGTGCGGCGGGCGCAGCACCGACGCTGCGCCGGCAAGATCCTCCGGCACGAGAAAGCTGCCGCCGCCCACGGCGATCACCGGAACCGGGTCGGCGCTGGTGCGCACGCGGTCGAGTGCCGTCTCCAACCGCTCGCGGATCAGGTCGAGGGCGCGTCGCACCAGGGCCGGATCAAGGTCGCGCACCCGCTCCGCATCGCCGATCTCGGCCAGGCCGGCGGCCACGCCGATGTCCGTCGCCGTCAGCGTGCCGCCGCCGAAGACGCGGCCGCGCGCTGCAAGCTCGTAGCCCACGCTCAGCGGCCCGACCGCACGTCCCCCGTCGTCCACGATACTGCCGCCGCCCAGGGCGAGCGAAAGCACATCGGGCATGCGGAAGTTGGTGCGCACGCCGCCGACCGCGACCTCGAAGCCGGCCTCGCGCGGAAAGCCGGCGCTGAGCATGCCGAAGTCGGCGCTGGTGCCGCCCAGGTCGATCACCACGCCGTCGCGCACGCCGGAGAGCAGGGCCGCGCCGCGCATCGAGTTGGTCGGGCCGGAGGCGAAGGTGAGCACGGGGTAGCGCATGGCATGCGCCGCGATCATCAACGTGCCGTCGTTCTGGCTCAGATAGAGCGGGCAGGCGAGGCCGGCCGCGTGTACGGTCGCCTCGAGCTGGCCGATCACGTTGGCGGCCACGGGCGCAAGACAGGCATTGAGCAGCGCCGCGTTCTCCCGTTCCAGCAGGCCGATGCGGCCGATCTCGTGCGAGAGCGTGACGCTCAGCCCAGGCGCCCACCGCCGCAGCAGCTCCGCCGCCCGCTCTTCCTGCGCTGCGTCGACCGGCGAGAAGACGCCGCAGATCGCGACGTCTTGCACGCCCTTTGCCAGCAGCTCGTCGAGCGCCGCGCGCAGCTCGGCCTCGTTCAGAGGCGAGATCTCACGGCCGTCGAACTCAAAGCCGCCGGCGAGCAGCCGATACTCCGCGCCGATCGCGGCGCAGAGGTCTCCGGGCCAGTCGATAAAGGGCGGCAGCGACTGACCCGCCGGCAGGCAGAGCCGCAGCGCCGCCGTGCGTGCGAGGCCGCGGCGCTGCACGACGGCGTTGGTGAAGTGCGTGGTGCCGACCATGACGGCAGCGATGCGCGCCGGCTCGATCTCGGTCTCGCCCAGCACTTCGGCGAGCGCGGCGGCGACGCCGGACGTGACATCCGGCGTGGTGGGCTGCTTCGCCCAGGCAAGCACGTCGCTGCCCTCGAGCACAACGGCGTCGGTGTTGGTGCCGCCCACGTCGATGCCGATGCGGAGGCCGGTCATGCAACGTCTCCGACGCCGGCAGTGCGCGTGGGCATCCGCTTGGTGCGGGCGAACGCCGCGCCGCAGGCGGCGGCTAAGCAGGCTTTGGCCAGTAGCGGGCCGCGTTGCCGCCGAGCATCGCCTCGCGCTGGGCGTCGCTCAGGAAGGGTAACGCCCGCTCGCCCAGCCGCGCCATCTCGGCGTAGCTGCCTTCCTGCGAGACCGGGTAGTTCGAGCCCCAGAGCAGCCGCTCGGCGCCGTAGGCGTCCGCCAGCCGCCGCCAGCGAGCCTGCCCGGCATCGCCCAGCGCCGCCAGCGGCGCGAAGTTCACGGTCGAGACCTTGAGCTGCACGTTGGGCAGCGCCGCCAGCGCGATCAGCTCATCCACGATCGCATCGGTCTGGCCCGCGCCCGTGCCGCCCGCATGATCCAGCAGCACGGGCACGCGCGGGAAGCGGGTGGCCATCGCGCGCGCCGCCGGCCAGTGCTCGGGCGAGGTCAGCACACAGATGGGAATGCCCAGCTCGCCGGCCCGCTCCCAGACCGGGTAGGCCCGCGGATCGTCGAGCCGGCTGCCCTCCTGGCTCGTGGTGAGGCGCAGGCCCTGCATGCCGCGTTCGCGCACCCAGTGACTCAGCCGCTCGGCGCCGTCGGCGGCCACCGGGTCGACCGTGCAGACACTGCCGAAGCGCTCCGGGTGTGCGGCGGCGCTGTCGGCGTGGTAGCGGTTATCGAAGCCGTAGGCGGAGAAGGGCTGCACGATCACGGCGCGATCCACGCCCGCGCCGGCGGTCGTCTCGATCATCTGCTCGGCCGAGACGGGGTACTGCGTCTGCCAGGAACCGAGGCCGCTCATGCGGAAGCCGCCCGCCGGCGCGAAGGGGTAGCGGGCCTGGTCGGGCGCCACGATGTGGACGTGCGTGTCGATGATCATGCCGGCCTCGCTTAGAGCTTCGCGGCCACCAGGCAGTCGGAGACGTACTCAAACCAGGTTATCGCCTCGGGGTTGCTGAACTGCCGCCGCTCCAGCACGAAATCCGGCTGGCCGCCCCCCGCCTGCTTCATCGCCACGCCGAGCTGCGGGAAGACGCGGCGGTTGTTGCCTGCGAACGGGCCGGTGGAGAGAAAGTCCGGCTGGCGTTGCAGCAGGCCGCGAAACGCTGCCACGCTCTTCTCCACCGATTCGAGGTTGCGGTCGTGCAGATAGGCCTCGCGCGCGGCCGTGATCAGGCCGCGCAGCTCTTCGTCCTGCACCTGGCTCGGTCTCGCCACGACGCGCTCCTCGGCGGGCGCTGGGCTCAGGTTGGTGGGTGGGGGCTACGCCCTACGCCCTACGCCCTCTATTCCCTGTTCCCTCAGATCGTGGAGTTGTTGAGGAACGTCACGCCGTCGAGCTGTTGCTCGCGCCAGGGCCGCTGGATCTTCTCGTGACGCTCCTGAAACTCGGGCATCACCTCTTTGGCGAACAGCTCGATCGAGGCCATGATCTCATCGTGCTTGCGGTCGCCGCACTGCGCCACGAAGATCATCGCGTCCAGATGGGCGGCCTCATACTTCTTCAGGTTCTCGCGGATGAACCTGGGCGAGCCGATGAAGCCTCCGCGCTGGCCGGCGCGGTAGAGCGCCCGCTGGCCCTCGTCCTCCGGCTCCTGGTCGCGCGCGGCCGCTTTGGCCTGGTCCTTCTCGCGCCGCGCGTCGATGAACTCGCGGTAGAGATGGTCGTGGCCGGGGTTGCGCGGCGGGTTGGGCGGCGTGCCGCGCCCCAGCGAGAAGCTGAAGAACTGGGCGCCGGCAAGGCCCTGGGCCACGGCCTGCTCGTCCGTCGGGGCGCACATCATCGTCGCCACGGTCGAGACGGCAGGGTTGATCGCTGCGCCGATCGGCCGGCACTCCTCGCGCACCAGCTCCCAGTAGCGCTCGATGCGCTCGTCGGCCTCTTCGGGCGTCTCGAAGCCGAAGCCGAGCGAGCCCATGCCCAGCCGCGCGGCCAGCATCACCGTCTCGCGGCGCGAGGCTGCGACCCAGACCGGCGGATGCGGCTTCTGCAGCGACTTGGGAATCACGTTGCGCACGGGCATGCGCAGGAACGGGCCGTCGTGCCCGGCGTAAGGCTCGGCGGTCAGCATGCGCAGGCACTCGCGCGTCGATTCCTCCCACATCTGCTTCTTGAGGCCGCGCTCGGTGTTGAAGCCGCCCAGCTCCATGTCCGAGGCGCCTTCGCCCGTGCCGAACTCGACGCGGCCGTTAGAGACGAGGTCGAGCGTGGCCACGCGCTCGGCCGTGCGGGCGGGGTGGTTGTGGCCCGGCGGCATGTGCACGATGCCGTGACCGAGGCGGATCCGTTTGGTGCGCTGGCTGGCGGCGGCCAGCACCACCTCCGGCGCGGAGGAGTGTGAATACTCTTCGAGGAAGTGGTGCTCGACCTCGAACACGTAGTCGAAGCCGAGCTGGTCGGCCAGCTCAACCTGCTCCAGCATCTCGTGGATGATGCGGCGCTCGTCGTCCGGGTTCCAGGTGTCGCCGTCGTAGGGCTTGGGCAGTTGCAGCTCGTAGAACAGGCCGAACTTCATGGTCGTTTGTTCGTTTCAATCCTCACCCGGCGGCGAGGCCGGATGCTCCGTTCGCGTGCCGTGTGCCGCGGCGCTCCCGCAGATCCGGTTGTAGGTGCGGCCGGGGCAGCGTGTCAAGCGCGACGATGGCAGCGGGCGCGGGCGCAGTCCCTGCCTCGTCGCCTGTCACGTCCTGTTCCCTGTTCCCTCAGTTGACAGCGTGCAGCGAACATGCCAGCATTGGCCCGTTTCCCCCGCGGACCGCATCAGCAGCAAGGAACGCAACCGCAACCATGCAGCTCACCGGCGCCTACACCTTCAAGGCTCCGCGCGATACCGTCTGGCAGGCGATGCTGGACCCGGAGAACATCCGCCGCTGCATGCCGGGCTGCGAGGAGTTCAAGGAGATCGCGGAGGACCAGTACGAAGCGGTGATGAAGGCTGGTATCGGCGCGATCAAGGGCACCTTCCAGGGCAAGATCCAGCTTTCCGAACGCCAGCCGCCTACGAGCTACCGCATGGGTGTGGAAGGCGGGGGCAAGCCGGGCCGCGTCAAGGGCAGCGGCGTGCTCACGCTCAGCGACCAGGGCGGCAGCACGCTCGTCTCGTATGACGGCGACGCGCAGGTGGCCGGGCTGATCGCGAGCGTCGGCCAGCGCCTGCTGGGCATCACCGCGCGCAAGATGATCGAGCAGTTCTTCAAGGCGATGGAGAAACAGATTCCGGCGACGCGCACGTAACCGGCGCGGGCGGCCACGGGCGGCGAGCCCGAGGAGGCGGATTGATGGCTGGGGCGCATGTCTCGATCACGATCAACGGCAAGACGTACGAGCGCGAGGTTGAGCCGCGGCTGCTGCTCGTGCATTTCCTGCGCGACGAGCTGGGGCTGACGGGCACGCACATCGGCTGCGACACCAGCCAGTGCGGCGCCTGCACGATCCTGCTGGACGGCATCGCGGTGAAGTCCTGCACGATGTTCGCCGTGCAGGTGAGCGGTCGCTCGCTCACCACCGTCGAGGGGCTGGCGCAGGGCGGGCAGCTCCATCCCGTACAGGAAGGCTTCTGGGAAGAACACGGGCTGCAATGCGGCTACTGTACGCCAGGCATGATCATGTCCTCGGTGGGCCTGCTCAATGCGAACCCGTCGCCCAGCGAGCAGGAGATCCGCCACGCGATCCACGGCAACCTCTGCCGCTGCACCGGCTACCAGCACATCGTCAACGCCGTGCAGTACGCGTCCAAGAAGATGGCGGAAGTCGCGAAGCAGCCGATCGGCGCGGATTAGCGCGGCCGCGACCGGCCCAAACCGCCTGCCCCACCCATTCTCAGATGGGCACGTCCGCGCCCATGTCAGAACAGGAGGGAGAACCCGTGATTCCGAGCGCCTTCGAGTACCACAGCCCCACCAGCGTCGAGGACGCGATCGGCCTGCTCGGCCAGTTCGGCGACGATGCGAAGCTGCTCGCGGGCGGCCACAGTCTGATCCCCCTGATGAAGCTGCGCCTGGCCGCGCCCGAGCACCTGATCGACCTGGGCCGCGTCCAGGGTCTCAGCTACATCCGCGACGAGGGCGGCACGATCGCGATCGGCGCCATGACCACGCACAGCGCCGTCTCCTCCTCGGAGCTGCTGCGCAGCCGTCTCGCGGTGCTGGCCGAGTCCGCCGCCAGCATCGGTGACGTGCAGGTGCGCAACCGCGGCACGATCGGCGGCAGCCTCGCCCACGCCGACCCCGGCGCCGACCTGCCGGGCGTGATGCTGGCGCTCAACGCTGACCTGGCGGCGCGCGGCGCCGGCGGCACGCGCACGATCGCCGCCCCCGAGTTCTTCACCGGCCTGCTCTCCACGGCGCTGGAGCCGAACGAAGTCTTGACCGAGATCCGCATCCCCACCCTGCCGGCGAACAGCGGCTCGATCTATCTGAAGTTCGCCAACCAGGCCTCCGGCTACGCGATTGTCGGTATAGCAGCGATCGTGACGTTGAGCGGCGGCAACGTGTCGGATGTTCGAGTCGGTGTGAGCGGTGTCGGCGAAACCGCTTCCCGCGCGACGGGCACGGAGCAGGCGTTGCGCGGGCAGCCGGCTACCGCCGAGGCCGTCAAGCGCGCGGCGCAGCGGGCGGCCGACGGTATCGAGCCGCTGGGCGACATTCACGCCTCCGCCGAGTACCGCTCGCATCTCGTGCGCGTCTTCGCCGAGCGAGCGCTGAACGCCGCCATCGCCCGGGCGCAGGGCCGCGGCTGAAGGACGCAACGGACACGCCGCGGGCACAGGCATTCCGTCGGCGAGCGAGCCAGCGCCCGCGGGGTGTGTCTCAAGGCCAACGCCGGCACGGCGCCAGCCGCTCGCCGTATCGGGCAAATTCCATCGCTATACGACTCCAAAGATCGGCACGGCCGCGCACACCCCTTGACCTATCCGGGCAGCCCCACTACCGTGCTGCTACGTTTTTGTGCACAGGCATAGGCGACGCTTCGCGGCGCCGCCGGGCCGGCAGCAAACAGGGCAACATCGAGTCGTTGCAGATCTTTCGGTCAAGGGACGACGGATGGGTGAGGGTCTGGAGATCTCCGACCTGTCGATCCGCTTCGGCGGCATCGTCGCGCTGGATGGGGTGACGCTGGCGGTGCAGCCGCGCCAGATCGCCGCGCTGATCGGACCCAACGGCGCCGGCAAGTCCACGGTGTTCAACTGCATCAGCCGGCTCTACACGCCCGATCGCGGCAGCATCCGCTTCAACGACGAAGATCTGCTGAAGCTGCCGGCGGACCGCATCATCACCCACCGTATCGCGCGCACGTTCCAGAACCTGGAACTGTTCAAGACGATGAGCGTGCGCGACAACCTGATGGTCGGCCAGAACTCGCGCGTCCACGCCGACATGGCGCAGGTCGGCATGCTCACCGGCGCCGCCGTGCTCGGCGGCGGCGTGATCGCCGTGGCGGGCGGCGGCAGCGTCAGCACCACGCTCACCGCCGCCGTGGCGAGCGGTCTCACCGCCGGCGGCTTCTCCCTCGCCGGCGGCATTCGCCTGCCCTACCAGGCCCGACAAGACGCGCGCCAGCGCGCCCGGGCCGACGAGGTCATGGGCTTTCTCGACCTGCGGCGCTACGCCGACGAGGTGGTGGGGAGCTTGCCCTACGGCGTGCAAAAGCGTGTGGACATCGCGCGGGCGCTCTCGTCCGAACCGCGCCTGCTGCTGATGGACGAACCGGCCGCCGGCCTCTCGCACAGCGACATGGGCACGCTGGCGGCGCTGATTCGTCGCATCCGCGACGAGTTCGATGTGGCGGTGCTGCTGGTCGAGCATCACATGCAGCTCGTGATGGGCATCTCGGACTACATCTACGTGCTCGACTTCGGCCGCAAGATCGCGGAGGGCGCGCCCGAGGAAGTGCAGCGCAACCCGGCGGTGATCGAGGCGTACCTGGGGGAGGCCGTGCCCAATGCTCCGGGTCACTGATATCCGCACGCAGTACGGCCCGGTGGTGGCGCTCGACGGCGTCTCGGTCTTCGTACCGGACGGGCAGATCATCACTGTGCTCGGCGCCAACGGCGCCGGCAAATCGACGTTGTTGCGCTCGATCTCGGGCCTGATTCACCCCAGCTCCGGCCGCATCGAGTACGACGACCGCCGCATCGACGAGGCGAAGCCCGAGCAGATCGTCAAACTGGGCATCTCCCAGGTGCCCGAGGGCCGCCAGATCTTCACCCAGCTCAACGTGCTCGAAAACCTCAAGCTCGGGGCCTATACGCGCCGCGATCGCGACGGCGTGCGCCGCGACATCGACCGGGTCTGCCAGTATTTCCCCGTGCTGGGACAGCGCCGCTCGCAGGTGGCGGGCACGCTCTCCGGCGGCGAACAGCAGATGCTGGCGATCGCCCGCGCCCTGATGGCGCGGCCGAAGCTGCTGTTGCTCGACGAGCCGTCGCTGGGGCTGGCGCCGCTGATCGTGCGCGAGATCTTTCAGATCATCCAGGCGATCAGCCGCGAGGGCCACCTGACGGTGATGGTCGTCGAGCAGGACGCGCAGGCGGCGTTGGCGATCGCCGACTACGCCTACGTGCTGGAAACCGGCCGCGTGGCGCTGGCCGACGAGGCGGCGCACCTGCAGGAGAACGACGAAGTGCGGCGCTCGTACCTCGGCTACTGAGGCACGCGGCGCGACGAGCAGTGGGTACGGAGGCGGCATGGTACGCGCACGCGGCTCCCTCAATGCGGACCAGGTGCTGCGCTGGCTGACGCAGGCGCTGCTCATCGTCTCGCCGCTGATCGTGCTCTACCTGGTGCTGGCGGCGATGAAGTGGATCTTCAACGGCGACGTGACCTTCGATCGCCAGTACATCGTGCAGGGCATCGGCCAGGGCTCCGTGTACGGGGCGCTGGCGCTCGCCCTGGTGCTGATTTACCGCTCGACCGACGTGATCAACTTTGCCCAGGGCGAGATGGCGATGTTCTGCACCTTTATCTCGTGGGCGTTGATTACACAGGCGCACTGGGGCTGGTATGCCGCGCTGATCGGGACGCTGGTGTTCTCGGCCCTTTTCGGGGCGATCATTCAACGCGTGGTGATCACGCCGATCGAGAACGCGCCGCTGCTCACGATCGTGATCGTAACCCTGGGCCTGTTCCAGGTGGTGAACTCCTTTGCGATCTTCATCTGGCAGGCGCAGCCGAAGTCGATCGTCGCCCCCTACGCCAAGGTGGGCGCCAAGTCGGTCTCGGTCTTCGGCGCGTCGGTGGGTCGCACCTACGTCGGGGCGCTGGCGATCACGCTGATCGTAATGGGCCTGGTCTACGTCTTCTTCAACTACACCAAGCTGGGCCTCGCCAGCCGCGCCTCGGCGCAGAATCCCGTCGCCTCGCGGCTCTGCGGCGTGCCGGTCGGCATCATGCTCACGATCGGCTGGGCGCTGGCGGCGATGGTCGGCGCCACCGCGGGCGTCGTGGCCGCGCCGATCTCGGGGCTGGACCCGACCTTCATGCAGGGGCTGCTGCTCTACGCCTTCGCCGCGGCGGTGCTCGGCGGTTTGGACAGCCCCGTCGGCGCCGTTCTCGGCGGCTTTCTGATCGGCATCATCCAGAACGTGGTGGGCGGCTCCGCCCTGCTGAAGGACATCAAGGACCCGGTCGCCTTTATCGTCATCCTGATTGTGCTGATGGTGCGCCCGACCGGGCTGCTGGGCAGCAAGACGGTGAAGAAGGTGTAGCGCGGTGAACGACGTACGGGACGCTATGCCCACTTCGGGCATCGCCGGGCTGATCATGTCCCGACGAGGCCGCAGCACGCTGATCGGCGTGATCGCGGGCCTGGTGGGCCTGCTCTTCGTCTATCTCTTCTTCAAGCAGCAGCCCCGGCCGCTGCAGACGGGCATGGTCCTGGGGCTGATCTACTTCGTCGCGGTGATCTTGGTAGCGCCGCGCCGTTACTTCCGGCTGCTCGCTCTGCTGGGCACGGCGGTCTTCTTTCTCGTCGTGCCCATGTTCATGCCCAAGTTCGGCAACGACATCCTGACCGACTACGGCGTCTACATCCTTGCTGCCATCAGCCTGAACATGCTGATCGGCATGACGGGCGAGATCTCGCTGGGCCACGGCGCCTTGCTGGCGATCGCCGCCTACACCGTCGGCATCATGGTCTCGCAGCACCAGGTTTCCTTCTATGAATCGGCCCTGGTGGGTGCGCTCCTCGCCGCCGCGGTCGGCTTCTTGCTCGGCGTGCCGGCGGTGCGACTGGCCGGCCCTTACCTGGCGATCGCCACCCTCGCGCTGGCGCTCGCCCTGCCGCCGTTGGGCAAGTGGAGCAAGATCGACAAGTGGACGCTCGGATCGCAGGGCATCCAGCTACGCACGAAGCTGATGCCGCAGGTGCCCGGTCCGCTGCAACACCTGCCGCACCGCGCGCTCAGCAGCGACGAGTTCCGCTTCTTCCTCACCGCGGTGATGGTCGTGCTGGTCGGCGTGCTGGTCTGGAACTTCCGCCGCAGCCGTACGGGCCGGGCGCTGATCGCCGTGCGCGACAGCGAGCCCGCCGCACAGGTAGTCGGCCTGAACCTGGCGCAGCACAAGGTCATCGGCTTCATGTTCAGCGCCTTCATCGCCGGCATCAGCGGCGCTTTCCTCGCCTACCAGCTTTCCAGCGTGCACCCGGACACGTTCGGGCTGAATCTCTCGATCGTGATTTTGGCGATGATCGTGATCGGCGGCCTCGACTCGATCCTGGGCAGCATCATCGGCGCCGTCGCCCTGCGCTGGCTCACCCTGAACACGTCCACACTGCCCGCCCCGACCGACGTGCCGCTCTTCGGCAGCCACTTGCCCGCGCAGTTCAAGACCTTCCCCACCTATGCGGCCGGCGTCTACTTCGGCCTGGCCCTGATCCTGATCATGATTTTCCTACCGGCCGGCATCGCCGGCGCCTACTACCGCTTCATGCGATCGCCCTACCGCGAGCGGCTGTTCGGCAGGCGTGGCAGGGCCGCCCCCGCCGCCGTGGACGAGCTGCCTGCGGCCGGTGACAGCGGCGGCGCGGCGCCCGCTACACCCACCGCCAGGGACGTTCCCCGCGAGGCGACGCGTGGCTAATCGCGGCCCGCCGGCGTTTGACGCTCCGGCTGGTGCCCTCATACCATAGAAAGGGTCCGCCGCCGCCGCGGCGGGCTAGCCCGTGGTGGGTGTAGCTTAGCGGTCAAAGCGCCAGGTTGTGGCCCTGGAGATCGAGGGTTCGATCCCCTCCATCCACCCCCGTTCACCTTCGCCTTTCATGCTTGGTGGCCGTTCGCCACGACGCCCTCACCGCTTCCGCGCTCTTCTTCCGGCGCGTCGCCCTAGCACGTATGCGGTATAGTTGCCGGCTTGCCCGAGGGCGATGATCGTCCTTGCGGGCGGGCAAGGTTATGCCCGCATCGCGCGTCTATGAGGAGAGCGATCATGCCGGACAAGGATGAGTTGAAGGGCAAAGCCAGGGAAGCCGCGGGCGCCGCGCAGGAGAAATTCGGTCAGGCCACCAACGACCCTGAGCAGGAAGCCGAAGGCAACGAGCGCAAGAACGAAGGGAAATTCGAGAACGCCTGGGGCAAGGCCAAGAACGCGGCCGGCGAAGCGGCCGACGCGCTGCGGGACCGGGCGAAGCCGTAGCCAGCGGCGGATTCGGGAACGGTGCAGGGGCGGCCACGGGCCGTCCCTCGCGTTGTCCTGCGGCGGGCACAAGCGGTGGGCTGTGCCGGCCGGCGCACTCCGCTTGACCGACGTAGCGTGCCTTCCTACAATCCCATCGCAGCGTGGAGACGCGCGTCTCGCGCGGCTTCCGCGCTCGTAGCTCAGTGGAAAGAGCATCGGTCTTCGGAACCGAGGGTCGGGGGTTCGAATCCCTCCGGGCGCGCCGGCCGGCCTGCCGGGCCGCACTCCGAGCGTGCACAGGTCCTTGACATTACCAGTTGCATATGCGGTCCCTGCCGGCCTTCTAGAAGGAGTCATGCCTTTGGACGGCGGCAATGTCGCACTCTTTGTTGATCTCGAAAACGTGGTGACGTCGCTCTGGAATGCGCATCGTCAGGCGCCCGATCCGATGAAGTGGGTGGAAAAGGCGCAGAAGTACGGGCTGATTAGTTTTGCCCGTGCCTACGGCGACTTCTCACAGGATTATCTGCGCGATCTGGAACCCCGTCTGCGCGTCGCCGGCATCGAACCGTTTAGCTGTCCTGTCAAGGCGCGAGGCGAGCGTTCACAAAGCACCGTCGATATGAATGTGGCGATCGACCTCTACGAAGTGGCACAAGACAGTGTGAACACCTCCACGTTTCTGCTGATGGCGGGCGACAGCGACTACGTGCGCATCGTCACCCGCCTGCGCTTCCGGCTCGGGAAGACGGTTGTGATCGCCGGTGTGCCGGGCAGCATCAGCCGGGCGCTGGTCGAAGCCGCCGGCGGCAACGCCGACCCCGTCGAGATCAGCAAGGCCTCGGAAGATCCGGCGGTCGAAAGAGAGATTATCCGGCGCATCAACGAATTTGAGGTCACCCGGCGCAACGGCGTGCTGCCGGTCTTCCGCTGGATGGCGGAATACCTGAAGCACGATCGCAACCGTGATCTGATCGCCCCCGAGCTGGTCGAGGGCAAGCTCAGCGAGTTCAAGAACCAGGGAATCCTTCGCCAGGAGCTGACGATCGGCTCAAACGGCGACACCGTGCGCACTACCTCGCTCGATCGCTTTCACCCGCTCGTGCAGGAGGCGCTCGATGAAGATTCCACGACGCGCGAGCATTCGTAACTATTGAAGTGGAGATTCCGGCGCGGACCGCCCTGCGATTGCTGCCCTTCGCTGCACGTTCTGTTCACGGCGCTGCGGCGCGGGCGCTCCTGGCCGGGCCCAGCCGCGCCACCGCCGGTTCAGGCGGTGCGGCCGGATCGTCGTCTTTCAGTTTGCTTTCGCTAGCAGCCGCTGCGCCGCAAGAAGGATGTCGCCAGCCTGCCGTGCGACTACTATGGCAGGACCGGCGGCGACGCTGAGCGTGCTCGCCTTTGGAGACCGCAATGAGCTTCCCGCCAGGATCCGCTGGCCGCTGTGTTCTCGTCGTCGACGACGATCAAGAGATTCGCCGCTTCATCCAGGTTGCGCTCACCGACTCCGGCTATGAGGTGCAGCTCGCCGCCAGCGGCGCCGAAGCGCTACGAACTCTCGGCAGCAGTCGACCCGACCTGATCTTGCTCGACGTGCGCATGCCCGGCGTCGACGGCTGGCAGGTGCTTGACGCGCTGCGCTCGGCCGCCGGCGAGCAGACGCCGGTGGTGGTGATGACGGCGTCGTTCACCGGCCAGGACCAGGCGCTGCGCAGCGGCGCTCAGGGCTACCTGGCTAAGCCGTTCGAATTGTCCGATCTGCTCGCCTGCGTGGATCTGCACAGTCGGCTCGCTCTCGACCCCGGTATGCGCGAGACACCGCTCGCACGAGAAGCCTAGCAACGGGCAGCACCGACGCGAATCGCGCCTGAAGGAGTGCCAGTTCATGTTCAGTACTCGTCAATCCGCTCCGCCGCAGACCGGACGCTCGGCTCGGCTATCGCTCGTGGTGCCCGGGCGCGACAGCGACGGCACCGACGGCGCCATCGGTGCATTGGTGCACAGGCTACCCAGCGCTGAGGAGACGCGCGACGCCGTCTCCGGCGCCGCCCTGCGCGCCGTGGACTGGGGCCGGGGTGCGTTCAGCAGCGCCCGCGGGCAGCTCGCCGATGTCTCCTTGCCCGAGCCGCTGCAGAACGTCTCCCGCATCGGGCGCAAGCCGAAGCGCCGTCGCTCGCGCTGGTGGATGCTGGCGCTGATCGCCGTGGGCGTGGTCGGCGCGGCGCTTGCCTACCGCTGGCTGAGCGGCAGCGAGGAGGACGACGACCTCTACGCCGAGGATTGGCCGGCGGAGCCGAGCAATGTTCCCGGCGCCGCCGGCGAGCCGCGCGAAGACGACCGCACCGCCGAACTGGATGCCGAGCAGTCGCTGGACGTGCGGCAGCAGACCGGGGCGCCCGCCGGCGTCAACCAGCCGTAGCCCGCGGCTGCACCAGCGGCCGGCGCGTGATGTCGAGCAACGGCTTCACGGCGCCGTCGGCGATCAACACGATCAGGTCGAGGCCGGCAAATAGCGCGGGGTCCTGTCCGCGCAGCGCCGGCCCGGCCTGTTCCATTTCCAGCGTCGGATAGTGTCCGTAGAGGGCGAGGACGCGCAACGTGGCGTTCTCGCCGGCCAGCCGCTCGCCGGCCTCGCGCAGCGCCGCGCGCAGCCGGCGGCGCAGCGGTGCGCCACTCTCCGATTCATCGCCCGGCGGCAGGCCGATTACGGCGCAGCCGTCGCCGCCGCGCAGCCGCTGAATTCGCCAGCGGTCCTCGGCCTCAACCACCCGCGCCTCACCGAGCGCCATGCCGGTGCTGGCCGCCACGATGCGGTCGATTACGGCACGCGTCTGCGCCTCGTCTTCCGGCAGCCGGTGCAGCGCCGTGCTGTCGATCTGAAAGTAACCCTGCACCCGGTCAGTGAACTGCGCCCACAGCGGCGCCAGGCCGCCGGCGGCCGAGACGTAGGCGCCCTGTTCGTCGCGCTTGAGCAGGGAAATGCGGATCGGCAACAGGGCATCTCGGCTCTCGCCCGCCGGCGTCGCCATGACTGCCTGCTGCACTGCCATGGCAACGGTGGACGCGGCCGGTTCTTCGTCCGGCACGGTGGCGCCCGGCGGCAGCCAGATGAGCACGCCGCTCCCCGACGTGTCCAGCCGGCCGGCGAAGCGCTCCAGCGCGGCGACCCATGCCGGCGGACGTTCGGCGGAACTCAGCGACGCCAGCACGATCGACAGGCGATCGTCCTCGTCGCCGGCTCTCGCGATTGCATCTGCCCTCGCCGGCAGCAGCGTCAGCTTCCGACCCGAGCGTGACGCAATCCAATCCAGCAGCAGGTGCGCGAGGAGCCGAAGTTCCGCTTCCTGGCTCATGCCGAGTCGTGTCCTGCGGGAGAGTTGAGGTTCGCGGGACAAGGATAGCATCGCCGCGTGTGCGCACGGCGCGGCGCCGCATTGCCGCCCCGGCGGCGCGGCGCTACGATGCGGGATATGCGGACGCCCGCCGCGCTGGAGGAGAGCAATGGCAACCCTGAAGCCCGACATCGACTACGACCTGTGCAAGAGCCACGGCGTCTGCGCCCGCACGGCGCCGGAGATCTTCGAGGTGCGCGACGACGGCACCTACATCATCATGGAAGACGTGCCGGAGGAACTGCGCGCGAAGCTGCTGAAGGCGATCGAGCTCTGCCCGGAACAGGCGATCTCGATGAAGGAAGAGTAGCGGGCGAAGCCTGCGCCCGCGCCCTGCTGCCGTGACCGGCGAGGATGGATTGTGCGCGAAGAGAGCCGGCCCCGCAGCGAGGCCGGCTCTCACGATCGCCGCCGTGTGCGCGTGCCGGGTCAAGCCGCGGAGCTTGCCGCGCCCTCCGGCTTCTTCAGCAGCTCGCGCGGCGGGTCAATGTAGATGGCACCCCAGCCGCAGGCCTGCTCGCAGAGGCGGCAGCCGGTGCACTTGCGCTCGTTCAGCGTGGCCACACCCCAGAAGTCCGACGCCGTCTCGCTCTGCTGCAGGCTCAGAGCATCGAAGGGGCAGATGCTGATGCACAGCTCGCAGCCGCTGCCGATGCAGTTGTCTTCGATCACGATCGCCTTCGGCCACTCTTTGCGCGTGAAGGTCTTGCACTGATCGCCGATGTCGTCGTAGATCGCCTCCGGCGGGCAAACCACACCGCAGGCGCCGCAGTCGATGCACAGCGCGGGGTCGATCACGTGAATCACGTTGCGCACACCGGTGATCGCCCCCGTGGGGCAACGCTTCGTGCAGGCGGTGCAACCGATGCAGGTTTCGGTAATGACGTATGGCAACGCGGCACCTCCGCGGGATCTCGCCGGCCCGGTCTCCGTCGCCAGTATAGCGCGCCTGTGCCGCCGCGCACAAAGCCGGCCGAGGCCTGCGCAGGCTGCCATCGGTCGCCTGCGCAGGCTATGCTGCGGGCAACAGGCGCCCGCGGCGCCGAGGCAGGAGCAGGAGCATGCCCGCAGATGATGTCCTGTTGGAGCGCGACGGGCGGATCGCCACGATCACGCTCAACCGGCCGGAGAAGCTCAACGCCCTCACCGGCGAGATGATGGGCCGGCTGCACGATTGCTGGCAGGAGATTCGGCGCGATGACCGGATCTGGGTCACGATCCTCACCGGCGCCGGCGACCGCGCCTTCTGCTCCGGCCGCGACCTGATGGCCGCCGCGCCCGGCGGTCCGGAGTACCACCGTACGCGCAAGGAGCACGGCCTGCCCACGGACGACGACGGCCTCGACTACTTTCTGCCGCTCAACCTGTGGAAGCCGGTGATCGCGGCGGTCAACGGCTACTGCCTGGCCGGCGGCTTTGCCCTCGCCCTGGCCTGCGATATTCGCCTCGCTTCGGAGAACGCGCGGCTGGGCACATCGTCCTCGCGACGTGGTCTCGTGGCAGGAGGCGGGCAGACGCAGCGGCTGGTGCGCTACCTGCCCTTCGGCATCGCCATGGAGATGCTGCTTTACTCCGACGCGATCGAGGCGAAGCGGCTGCTGCACTTCGGCCTGGTCAACGCCGTGGTGCCGCTCGAGAGCCTGCAGGCGACGGCGCGGGAGTGGGCCGAGCGGCTGTGCGAGATGGGGCCGCTGGCCGTGCGCGCGACCAAAGAGGCCGCCTACCGTGGCGGACTGGAGATGACCTTCGACGCCGGCCGGAGGCTCGAAGCGCAGCTCTACAACCAGATCCTGGAGACGGAAGACGTGCTTGAGGGCGCCCGTGCCTTCACCGAGCGCCGCAAGCCGACCTTCCGCGCGTGGTGAGCGGCACGCTACGCCGCCGGTTCAAGCCCTACCGTCGTTGTTGCTCGAGGCGCCGTCGAGGTGGCTCGTGCAGTTGAGCTGCGTGCAGCGGCGGCCGTTCTCGTTGAGCTCGAAGATCGTCACCGCCGTGTTATCGAAGCGCAGCCGCTGCTCGCGGAATGTTTCCACCGGGTCCCAGCCGTGCCATGCCGCCACCAACACGGCGAGCGCCCAGCCGTGCGAGACCACGATTACCCGCTCGCCGGCATGGCGCGCCGCGATCGCTTCGCACGCCGCGACGATGCGCTGCCGCACCTCGGTCATCGATTCGCCGGTTGGGCCGGGCAGCCGCTCCACCCCGCCGCCGGCGAACCAGCGATCGTGCCCGCCTGGAAAGCGTCGCTCGATCTCGTCATAGTGCAAGCCGTTTCAGTCGCCCGCGTCCAGCTCGCGCAGGCGCGGGTCCAGCAGCGGCCGGAGGCCCAGCTTTCCACCGATCGCGGTGGCAGTCTCCAGCGCGCGCGCCAGGTCACTGGTATAGATCGCGGTGAACGGACCTTCCGTGGCCAACCGCAGGGCCAGCAGCCGCGCCTGCCTGCGGCCCTCGGGGGACAGGGGTGTATCAAGCGCCTGGTAGCGGCGCAGCCGATGGCCCACTGTTTGACCGTGCCGCACCAGGTAGATCGTCGTCGGCATCCAGCCTTCCGATTGGGCCTTGACTTCGCCATCCACTGGCGGGGCGCTATTCCAGCGCACCGTAGACGATTGCACGCAGTTCGCGGGCCAGATTGAGGCGGTTGGCGAGTGAGCGGAGCTGGCCGCACAACCGCAGGAGTGCTTCCATCCGTTCATCCTTAGACTGGACTGCGCTCGATGCCCTCTACTTCCTATCCCCGCGGCAGGCCGAGGCCGCGCGTGGCGATCACGTTGCGCTGGATCTCGCTGCTGCCGCCGGCGATCGTGGATGGCACTGTCTGCATGTAGGACTCCGTGAACTCGCCCGCAAGCCGCGCGAAGGGCGAGCCGCGCCGCACGCCGCCGTACATGCCCAGCAGCCGCGTGCCCAGGCGGGCGAAGCGCTGGCTCAGCTCGGAGGCGTACAGCTTTGCCATGCTCGCCTCGTGGTTGGGCACCTGGCCCGCCTGCTGCATCGAAAGCACGCGCAGCGAAAGCATGCGCGAGACCTCGATCTCGATCCCCGCCTCGGCCAGGGCGTTGCGGGCCAGCTCACGGTCCATCGCCACGATGCCCGACCGCGCAGTGTCGCGCACGAAGCTCACCAGGTCTTCGTAGCTGCGGCGCAGCCCCGCCGAGCCGGAGAGGGCCGAGCGCTCGAAGTCCATCGTCGCCATGCCCACGTACCAGCCGCGGTTCTCCTCGCCTACGCGGTTCTGCACGGGCACGCGCACGTTGTCGAAGAAGACCTCGTTGAAGCCGTGCCGCCCGGCCATGTTGATCAGCGGCCGGATGCTGATGCCGGGCGTCTGCATGTCGAGCAGCAGGTAAGAGATGCCGCGATGCTTGGGCGCGTCGGGGTCGGTGCGCGCCAGCATGAACATCCAGTTGGCGTGGTGCGCCTGCGAGGTCCAGATCTTCTGGCCGTTGATCACGTAGTCGTCGCCGTCGCGCACGGCCCGCGTCTGCAGGCTGGCAAGGTCGGAGCCGCTGCCCGGCTCGGAGTAGCCCTGGCACCAGGTCTCGTCGGCGCGCACGATCGCCGGCAGGTGCGCCTTCTGCTCGTCGGTGCCGTACAGCATCAGCGTCGGGCCGACGTAGCCGACGGAGACGATGTCCGGCCCCGGCACGCGGTGATAGGCCAGCTCCTCGTTGAAGATCGCCTGCCTGGTGAAGCCGGCGTCCATGCCGCCCAGCGCGCGCGGCCAGGCGGGCGCCGTCCAGCCCTTCGCGGCCAGCTTCTGACGCACGCCGCGCACGAACGCGTACTCTTCTTCGCCGTCGCCGCTCATGGCAGAGAATCCGCGCCAATCCGCGCCGAACTCCGCGCGAATCCATGTGCGCAGCTCCTGCCGCCACGCCTCGTCCTCGTCCGAAAACCGGAAATCCATCGCCTCGCTCCCCAGATCTCGCCGCCGTCAGCGCCGCCCCCCTGACGATTCTTGCCAGGCCACGGTCGCCGCGCCGTCGTCTGCACCATCTGCTCGCGGCAGCGGTTGCCGCTTGAGCGGTTCGTCTCCGATGATGCCCTGCCGCTCAAGCCCTGCCAACGCTTCGGCCGCGAATCCCACGAGATCGCCGAGCACCTCCACGCGATGCTGTCCGAAGGTCGGCGCCGGTCGCATCGGCGCCGCCTCCGTCGCCGGCTCGTTCCACAGGGGTCCGGCGACGCGGTGCCGTCCGGCCACCGGATGCTCGACCTCGCGATAGAACCCCCGCGCCGCCAGGTGCGGGTCGTGCGTCAGCGTCAGCGGCGTGCGCAGCGCCGAAGCCGGCACGCCGGCCGCCTGCAGCGCGTGCATCGCCTCGTCGTCGCTGCGCTCGCGCGTCCAGGCGGCGATGACTTTGTCCAGCGCGTCCTGGCGCTCGTAGCGATCGAGGGCGCGGGCGTAGCGCGGATCGCCGGCCAGCTCCGGCCGGCCGATCACGCCGCACAGTCCCCGCCACTGATCGTTCGTGGCCACGGCGATCGCCACCCAGCGATCGGTCGCCTCGCCCATTTGTGTACCCGCCCGGCCGAGCGGGCGCCCCTCGCCGTCCGGCAGCGGCAGCGAGGGATAGCAGCCGTGCGGCGCCAGCCAGCGGTGACGGTTGCCGCGGCGCACGGGCAAACGCCGGTTCATGCCGAAGTCAAGCACGGCCTCGCCGATCATGCCCAGCATGTTGTCGCGCTGCGAGACTTCGACCACGGCGCCCTGGCCGGTCCGCTGCCGCCGCAGCAGCGCGGCGATCAGCGCGCCGGCCGCGAGCGTGCCCGCCAGCGGGTCGCCGTAGGAGATGCCGCTCTTCTGCGGTCCGCCGCCTTCGTAGCCGCTGAGCTGAATCAGGCCGCCGAGCTGTTCGATCGTCGGGCCGTAGCCGGCGAGGTTGCGCTCGCTACCGGTCGCGGCGAATCCGGGCATCGAAACGACGATCAGGTCGGGCCGTTCGGCCCGCAGCCGCTCGGCGCCGAGGCCCCAGCCGTCGAGCACTCCGCTGCGGAAGTTTTCGATCAGCGCGTCCGAGACGCGCACCAGCCGCAGCAACGCCTCGCGCCCCCGCGGCTCGCTTAGATCCAGCGCCAGACCGCGCTTATTGCGGCCGTACTCGTTGAAGTAGGCGATCCGATCGAAGGCGCGATCGACGCCGGCCAGCGCCGCCGCGCCGCTCGTGCGGATCGAGTCCGGCCGCGTCACGCCCTCGATCTTAATCACGTCCGCGCCCGCGTCGGCGAGCAGCCGCGTGCCGTAGGGGCCGGCCCAGACCATGGTCAGGTCAATGATGCGCACGCCGGCCAGCGGCAGCGCCGCCTCGCTCATGGCAGCCTCCACGGCGCGTCTTGAGCACGCGCTCTCCGCATCGTCAGATCACTCCATGCTCGCGTAACTCGCCGATCTCGGCCGTCGAGAGGCCGAGCCGTTCGCGCAGCACCGCCTCGGTGTGTTCGCCGAGCAGCGGCGCGGGCGCCAGGGCGAAGCCGCTGCCGTCGATTGTGAACGGCGCGCCGGAATAGGTCAGCCGGCCTGCTTCCGGGTGATCCAGCTCCTGCCAGAAGCCCTTCTCCAGCAGGCCCGGCCAGGCGAGCAGTTCCACGATCGTGGGCATCACACCGATGGCGACGCGGTGACGTGCGCCCAGCTCGCGCAGCTCCGCCTGCGTGTGCTCGACGAAGAAGCCGAGCAAAAGCGTCATCACCTCCTCGTTGTGCTCGGCGCGCCAGCGCTGGTCCCGGAAGGGCGAGTCGAGCAGGTCCTCTCGGCCCATCGCGCGGAACAGGTCCGGCACATTCTGATCCATACAGGAGCAGCCGATGAAGCCGTCGGCACAGGGATAGATGCCCCAGGTGGCACGCGGCAGGTTGCCGGCGCGCGTCGCGTCGAAGCCGTAGACCAGCGCCGACGGCCCGGCGCCTTCCAGCGCCGCCGCCTGCACCTCCTGGATTGAGACATCGATGTGCGTGCCGCTTCCCTGCGTCCTCGCCCCGAAGATCGCGGCGAGCGTAGCGGAGAAGCCGTGCAGCCCCGCCTGCAGCAGCGCCTGCGTGCCGCCGTTCACCAGCGGCTCGCGGCCCGGCTCGCCGGTGAGCGACATCTGGCCGCCCGCGGCGAAGAGCGTCAGGTTCGTCGCGGCGAAGTCGCGATTGGGGCCGCTCTGGCCGTAGTTCGAGATCGAAACCATGGCCAGCGCCGGGTTAACGGCGTACAGCGCCGGCCAGTCCAGCCCCAGCGCCGGCAGCACGCGGGGAGAGAAGTTTTCGACCAGCGCATCCGCCTGCTCGGCCAGTTCGAGCAGCAGCGCCCGCCCGGCGCGCGACTTCAGGTTGAGCGTCACGCTCTGCTTGCCGGTGTTCAGGTAGAGGAAGCTGGCGCTGCGCTCCGGGTGTGGCGCATCGCCGGGGAACGGTCCAGTGCGGCGGGCAGGGTCGCCGCCGTCCGGCCGCTCCATCTTGATCACGTCCGCGCCGTAGGCCGCCAGCAGGCGCGTGGCGAACGGCCCGGCCACGTGCTGCGTCAGGTCGAGCACGGTGAGGCCGGCCAGCGGCCGCTCTGCTCGGTTCATGCGCCCGCGTCCCAACTCCGCGGCGGAGGGCCGGCCGCAACCGGATCGCTCCGGCCGGCCCGGCTCATCGCGCGGCCGCCAGGTCGAGCCGCACGACGCCGCGCTCGGCCAGCCCGTCAAGATCGTCGGCCAGTCCGATCTCCGCCAGGATCGAGCGGGCATCGGAGCCGGGCCGCGGCGCGGGCCGTCCAGGCCGCACCGGCGTGCGCGAGAGGCGTGGCGCCGGGCCGTTGGTCGTGATCTCACCCAGGCCGTCGTGCTCGCGGCGCAGGCTGAGGCCGTGCGCCATCACCCAGCCGTCCATCATCAGTTCCGGCACGGTCGCCGTGCGCTGGGCGCCGATGCCCGCTGCCGTCAAGGCATCCACCCAGGCCTGCCGCGGGCGCCGCGCGAACGCCGCTTCCAGCGCCGCAGCGAACGCCTCGTCTGGCAGCGGCGCCGATCCGCTCACGCCTGCCAGCGCGGCCAGCCGGTCGCGCTCGGCCTCAGGCGCGCCGAGAAAGAACCAACCGTCTGCGGCGCGATACAGCCGCTGCAGCGGGCCCCAGCCCAGCGCCCGCTGGCCATTCGGCTCGTCCCAGCGCTTACCGGTGAAGTCCTGGAGGAAGAGCGATTGCAGCGTGCAGGCGGTGTAGGCGAGCGCCGTCTGCACGTGCTGTCCCTCACCCGTGCGCTGGCGGTGATAGAGCGCCGCCGCAACCGCGTAGGCGCCCATGATGCCGGTGCCGTAGTCGTTCACCGGGAAGGGCTGCAGGACGGGCATGCCGCCGCGGCCGTAACGCGCCTGCATGCCCGTCGCCGCCTGCGCCAGTTGCTCCCAGCCGGGGCGCTGCGCCCAGGGGCCGACGTGGCCGTAGGCGTTCAGCGAGGCGTAGACGATCCGCGGCTTGCGCCGGCGCACCGCCTCGTAGTCAACGCCCAGCCGCTGCACCACGCCGTCGCGGTAGTTCTGCACGACGACTTCGGCCTCGTCCACCAGCGTCCAGAAAACCTCGCGGCCCTCATTGCTTTTGAGGTCAAGCAGGATGCTGCGCTTGCCGCGGTTCACGTCCTGGTGGAAGGCGACACCGCCCTCGCGTTCGGGCGCGTCGATCTTGATCACGTCGGCGCCGAACTCGGCCAGCGTGCGGCCGCAGGTCGGCCCGGCGAGGATGATGCAGAGGTCCAGCACCTTCACGCCCTGTAACGCCGAAAGCGGGACGGCGCCGTCTGACGAGGGCGTGCACAGGGCGGGCGAGTTGCCTGAGAGGGTGAGCTGCGGCCGCGGCCACGGATCGCCCGGAGGGAGCGCTGTTGAGTGCGCCGTGGGACGCGGCCGCACCTCGCCGGGTGTGCCCAGGAGGCGGGCCTGCACGCCCGGCTGCAGCATTGGGCCGTACTCCGGGTCCTCGACCTCAACGATCATCCGCGAGCCACGCGCGTGCGGATGCTCCAGCCACTCGGCGCTCTCGCGGCAGATCGCGGTGGGCGTGCCGGCGGCGTTGACCAGGTCTTCCCATTCCTGCGCCGTGCGCGTCTTGAACAGGGCGACCATGCGCGCCAGCAGCTCGGCGGAAAGGGCGCGGTCGCCGTTGAGGCGTTGGCGGTCGGCCAATCCCTCGCTCTGCCACTGCTCCACGCCCGCGGCCTTGATGAACTGCAGAATGAAGCGGGTATTCGCCGCGTGGAACTGCACCCAGCGGCCATCCGCGCACTCGTACTGCCGCACCCAGGCGGAGCCGCGCGGCGGCGGCGCGGCGCTCGGATCGTGGAAGGTGATGCCGCGGGCGCCGATCGCGGTGAAGGTGGCGTCGAACAGCGGCACTTCGATGCGCTGGCCCTGGCCGTCGCGCTCGCGGGCGATCAGCGCCATCACCACGCTCGTCGCCCCGAGGAAGGCGGCGTAGGCCGAGGAGATCGGCACGGCCGTGAACACGGCGCCCTCGCCGCCGTTGTCACCCTCCAGCCGCGTGGCGTAGGTGCCGGTTGCGGCGCCGACCACGCCTTCCCACGCCGCCACGCCGGCGCGCGGATCGTCGCCCGCGAAGCCGGGCAGGGCGCAATAAATCAGGCGGGGATTCGCCGCGCACAGCTCGCCGGCGCCAAGACCCAGGCGGGCCATCACACCAGGACGGAAGTTCTCGATCAGCACGTCGGCCGCCGCGATCAACTGGCACGCCCGCTCACGGCCGGCCTCACTCTTCAGATCGAGCGCGAACGCCTGCTTGCCGCGGTTCCAGGTCGCGTTGGCTGGCCCCTGCATGCGCGGCCCGCCGGGCGGATCGATGCGCACCACGTCGGCGCCCAGGTCGCCGAGCAACATCGAGGCCAGCGGTCCGGCGATGTATTGACCGAGATCGAGCACGCGCACTCCAGAGAGCGGTCCTGCCATCTTGCACCCCTCCGCGTGGAACCTGGTCCCAGTGCGCCAGCGTACCGCATTCGCCGCCCGCCTGCACCGCACGCCTTCAGCTCGGGACCGCTTGCGGACTGGCGTACAATAGCTGTCGCGGCGCTCGGCCGCCGGAGCCGGCAGCATGGCGCAGGACGTGCTTCGCAGGAGCCCGCTCGACGCGGCGCACCGCGCCCTCGGCGCCCGCATGACGCCCTTCGCCGGTTGGGAGATGCCGATTCAGTACGCCGGCATCGTCGAAGAGGTGCGCGCCGTGCGCGAGCGCGCCGGCCTGTTCGACGTCTCGCACATGGGACGGCTGTTCCTGAACGGCCCGGACGCTCTCACCTTGCTGCGTGAGACGCTGACGTACGATGCCGCCAACGTCGAGGAAGGCGCCGGTCATTACAACCTGCTCTGCGACGAGCATGGCGGCATCCTCGACGACCCGTACCTCTACCGCATCGGCCGCGAGCGCTGGCTGCTGGTCGGCAACGCCTCGCGCTACGACGCCGACCTGCGCTGGCTGCACGGCCACCGCCGCAGCGCGATGGATCTGGCTCTGGACGATCGCCAGGCGGCGACAGTGATGCTGGCGCTGCAGGGGCCGGGTGCGCGCCACGTTTTCCAGGCCGTCTTCTCGGCGGAGCTGGAACGGGCCGTGCCGCGCCACGCCTGCCGTGAGATCGAGCTGTTCCGCCAGAAAGCGCTGGTTTCGCGCACGGGCTATACCGGCGAGGACGGCTTCGAGTTCGTCTGCGGCCTCGACGCCGGCCGCAGCCTCTGGGAGGCGCTGGTTGCCGCCGGCGTCACGCCCTGCGGCCTCGGCGCCCGCGACGTGCTGCGGTTGGAGGCGGCGCTGCCGCTCTACGGCAACGACATCGACACCACGACCACACCCTGGGAGGCGGGCCTCGGCTGGGTCGTCTCCCTCGACGCCGAGCGGCCCTTCGAAGGCCGGCAAGCACTGCAGAACACCCGCGGCGCCACCGATCGCCGCCTCTCCTGCATCCGCGCAACGGAGCGGGCGGTGCCGCGCCACGGCTACACAGTGCGACACGAGGGTCGCGAGCTGGGCGCGCTCACCAGCGGCAGCTTCTCGCCAACCATCAATGCCGGCATCGGCATGGCCTATCTGCCGCTGGATCTGGCGAAGCCCGGCACGGCACTGGAGGTCGAGATCCGCGGCCGCGCCGTGCCCGCCGCGGTGGTGAAGCGGCCGTTTTACAGAGCGGCGAATAGGGAGTAGAAGCTCGTGGACCGGCGACCGGCTCAGAATATGCGGACCTGGCAACAGCAAGCGTCTGCTGCACCATACGCCGTGTCATCCCCCTTTATTTGCTGTTTCCTGACGGCTTGTGCCGGCTCGGGCGGCGGGGCGGAGTGATGCCACCAGCGAAAGACGCCACTCGCATGCGGGGCAGGCTCTCCCATATCTGTCGTGTTACCCCACAGAGGATCCCTTCCGTGATAGATAACGAACATTCCGTCTACGGCCGAGCAGCAGTGAGAGACGAAGAGGCATCGGGCGCAGACCTGCCCTACACTTGAGCTGTTTGCCACGACTGCTCTGCTGCCGATAATGGTCATACTCCGCAGTGTGCAACCACACACCGTTGCTCACCGGAGCCATGGAGGGATAGGGGTTGAAAACAATGACATGCAAACAAATGGGTGGTCCATGTGATACCCAGTTTCATGGAACTTCGGCTGATGAGGTTATAAAAGCCCAGGATAAACATCTAAAAGAAATGGTCTCCGGTGGTGACGGAACGCACATTGATGCCTTGAAGGCGATGCGGGGCAGGTGGAAAAATCCCATCAAAGGGATGGGGTGGTATCTGAAGACAAAGAAAGCCTTTGCTGCTCTTCCCGAAGACTGAGCGGCGCCACCTCCCCTGATGGTCAATCTGTACGCCTTACGGGATAGGCGCTAAGACATGGTTTCAAAACCGGCTCGAGTTCCCCCTTGTAGGTGTGCGATCGCACCTGAACGCCGGTTTTGAAACCATCTGTAAGGAGCAGCGATGGAGACTCCGCGCGACTTGAAGTACTCGAAGGAGCACGAGTGGGTGCGGCTGGAGGGGGAGACGGCCACGGTGGGCATCACGGACTTCGCCCAGGACCAGCTCGGCGACATCGTCTACCTCAGCCTTTCTGCCGCCGGCACATCTGTTGAGCAGTTCGGCAAGATCGGCGAGATCGAGTCGGTCAAGTCGGTCTCCGAGCTGTTCACGCCGATCGGCGGCGAAATCAGCGAGATCAACCAGGCGGCCGTGGAAGAGCCGGAGATCATCAACAAGGAGCCCTACGGCGGCGGCTGGCTGATCAAGCTGAAGGTCGCGGACGCCGGCCAGCTCGACAATCTGCTCTCGGCCGAGGCGTATGAGCAGCACACCGCCAGCGAACACTGACACACTGCAGCCTTCGCCGGACGGGGCGCACAACCCCTATGTCGGCACCACCGTTGCCGAGCGCGCGGCGATGCTCGCCCACATCGGTGTGGCCTCGGCGGACGAGCTGTTCACGCCGATTCCGGCTGCCTACCGCACGCCCGAACTGCGGCTGCCGCCGCCGCTCTCCGAGCAGGAGCTGCTGCGCGAGCTGAGCGCGATCGCCGGCCAGAACCGGCACACGAGCGAGCTGATCTCGTTCCTTGGCGGCGGCGCCCAGCGGCACTTCGTGCCCAGCGCGGTCGGCCACATCGTCGGCCGCAGCGAGTTTTACACGGCGTACACGCCGTACCAGCCGGAGATCAGCCAGGGGACGCTGCAGGGCGCCTTCGAGTTCCAGTCGCTGGTCTGCGAGCTGACCGGCATGGACGTGGCCAACGCCGGCATGTACGACGGCGCCAGCGCCTTCGCGGAGGCCTGTTTGATGGCCGTCGCCGCCAGCGGCCGCCGGCGCATCGCTCTGCTTGACTCGGTCAATCCGGCGTACGCCGAGACCGTGCGCACGTATGCCTCCGGCCACGGCCTGCCGGTCGAGCTGGTCCCGGCCGCGCAGCCGGCACTTGGCGATGGGCACGCCTGTCTCGCCGCGCAGCAGCCGAACGGCCTCGGCGCTCTGGAGAACGTCCAGGCGCTCGCGGACGCGGCGCACGCGGCCGGCGCCCTGTTCATCGTGGACGTGGACCCGATCTCGCTCGGCCTGCTGCGCGAGCCCGGCGCGTACGGCGCGGACATCGTCACCGGCAGCGGACAGGGGTTGGGCGGCGGCCTGAACTACGGCGGGCCGCACGCCGGCCTGTTCGCCTGCCGCGAGCGCTTCCTGCGGCAGATGCCCGGCCGCATCGTGGGACAGACCAGGGACCTGGACGGCCGCACCGGCTACGTGCTCACGCTGCAGACGCGGGAGCAGCACATCCGCCGCGAGCGCGCCACCAGCAACATTTGCACCAGCCAGCAACTGCTGGCGCTGGCAGCCGCCGTCTATCTCACCTTGCTCGGCCCAGCCGGGCTGCGGCAGGTCGCCGCGCTCTGCTACCACAAGGCACACTACGCGGCCGAGCGCATGGCCGCGCTGTCCGGCTTCCGCCTCGCCTCGGACGCGCCGTTCTTCGATGAGTTCGCGCTGCAGTGCCCACGACCGCCGCATGAGATCCTGCCGGCGCTGCTTGAACGAGGCATCCTCGGCGGCATCGACGTGAGCGATCGCGTGCCCAATGGCCTGCTGATCGCCGTGACGGAGCTGAACCCGCGCGCGGAGATCGACGCGCTGACCGAGGTGCTGGCGCAGGTGGCCAGGCTATGACCGCGGAGACGTCGGCGCACGCCGCCCAGGCTCCGGCTGCGGTCTCGCCCCCGCGGCTCGCCGGACCGCCCGAGCTCTGGCGCGACGAGCTGGGCGCGGCGCTTTCCTTCGACCGGGGGGCGCCCGGCAAGCAGGGTGTGCTGCCGCCGGCGCTTGACGTGCCAACCAGCGCGTTGCCGCCCGCCGAGTTCCTGCGCGAGACGCCGCCGCGCCTGCCGGAGTTGAGCCAGCTCGACACGGTGCGCTACTACACCGCGCTCAGCCGGCTGAACTACAGCATCGACGCCGGCTTCTATCCGCTCGGCTCCTGTACGATGAAATACAACCCAAAGATCGACGAAGATATCGCCCGCCTGCCCGGCTTCGCGGCGCTGCATCCGCTGCAGCCCGAAGAGACCGTGCAGGGCACGCTGCGGCTGTTCTTCGAGCTGCAGGGCATGTTCGCCGAGATCGCGGGCCTGCACACGGCCAGCCTCGCGCCGATGGCGGGGGCGCAGGGCGAGTTCGCCGGCATCCTCGCAATCAAGGCCTGGCTTGAGGCGAACGGCCGCGCCGGCCGCCGGCGCGTGCTCGTGCCGGACGCGGCGCACGGCACCAACCCGGCCACGGCGGCGATGTGCGGCTTCGAGGTCGTCTCGATTCCCACGGCGGCCGACGGCGATATGGATTTGGACGCCCTGGCCGCCGCGCTCGACGATCGCGCGGCGGCGCTGATGCTGACGATCCCCAACACGCTCGGCCTGTTCGACTTCAACATCCTGCGCATCGCGGAGCTGGTGCACGGCGCGGGGGCGCTGCTTTACGGCGACGGCGCCAACCTGAACGCGATCGCCGGCCAGGTGAAGCCGGGCGAGCTGGGCTTCGACGTACTGCATATCAACGTGCACAAGACGCTGAGCACGCCGCACGGCGGCGGCGGCCCCGGCGCAGGGCCGATCGCGGTGAGCGAGGCGCTGGCGCCCTATTTGCCCGATCCCTACGTGGTGTTCGATGAGCAGGCAGGACGTTATCGGCTCGTGCGGCCCGCGCACAGCATCGGCCGGCTGGGCGCCTATCACGGCAACAGCGGCGTGCTGGTGCGCGCCTACACCTATTTGCGCACGCTCGGAGCCGCCGGCCTGCGCGAGATGAGCGAAAGCGCGGTCGTCAGTGCGAATTATGTCCAGTCGCGATTGAAAGCGGCGTACGTGCTGCCCTACGACCGCAGTTGTATGCACGAATCGGTCTTCTCCGGCAGCCGGCAGCGGGCGCGGGGCGTGCGCACGCTGGACATCGCCAAGCGCCTGATCGACTACGGCTTCCACCCGCCGACCGTCTACTTTCCGCTGATCGTGGATGAAGCGCTGATGATCGAGCCGACCGAAGCCGAGGGCAAGGACGCGCTCGACGCCTTCTGTGAGGCGATGCTGGCGATCGCGCGCGAGGCCGAGGAGAGCCCGGAGCTGCTACGCGAGGCGCCGCAGCAGGCGCCGCTGCGCCGCCTGGACGAGGCGACGGCGGCGCGGAAGCCGGTCCTGCGCTGGCGCCCCGGCAGCGAAGCCGCGAAGTAGCGCTCGGCGGCGGAGCGGGGCGCCTTCCAACAGTATTGCCAATATGGTCCAGGCTGTGCGGTATGGTGCACACGGCGATCCAGCCAACGCCGTTTGCCGATGTGAACGCGCTGTTAGGTCTGCTGCTGGACGAGACTCGCGCAACGCTGCGGCACGAGTTCGTCGGCATGTACCTGCACGGCTCGCTGGCGACCGGCGACTTCGACCCGCAGAGCAGCGACATCGATGCGCTGATCGTGACGGCTTCCGAGCCGGACGCCGCGACGATTGCCGCGCTCGCTGCGATGCACCGGCGCATCGCCGCCGGCGGGCTCACGTGGGCCGCTCGGCTGGAATGTTCGTACATTCCACGCGCCGCGCTGCGCCGCTACGACCAGACGAAGGCGCGGCATCCCCAGATCGGCGCGGACAAGCCATTCGCCGTGCGGCAGCACGAGCACGACTGGGTGATCGAGCGGCACATCCTGCGCGAGCGCGGCATCGTGCTCGACGGTCCGACGGCGGCCGGCCTGATCGATCCGGTTTCTCGCGCCGAGCTGAGCAATGCCGTCCGAACTATCCTGCAGGGCTGGTGGCGGCAGATACTGGAGCAGCCGGCCTGGTTTGCCGAGCGCGTCTACCAGGCGTTCGCCGTGCTGACCATGTGCCGGGCGCTGCACACGTTGCGAGCTGGCGAGGTCGTCTCCAAGCCCGCCGCGGCCGCCTGGGCAGGCGATGCACTCGGCGCACGCTGGGCGCCTCTCATCGAACAGGCCCTCGCCTGGCGCCACGACCCCGGCTCAGGCGATCCCTCCGACGCGCTGGCCTTCGTGCGCTTCGCGATCGAGCGGGCCGACCGCCGACCCTGAGGCCGTGCCACACGGTCGTCCAGGTCAGCGCAAGGGCGGACCGAGAAGGATGCGTTCGTGCATCTGTTCGGCCGGCCACGGCCCCTGCCAGGCCCAGCCGAAGCGCCACGGGTTGATGTTCTCCAGCCACCAGGTTGCGCCGGCCGCGGCATACGGCGCGACGATGGCCTTTTCAGTGGCACCATCGCTGCCGCTCGTGGCGCCCGCCGCCACTACGTCGAAGCCGTCCATAGTCTGCCGCTGGCCGCGTAGGTACGCGACGACAGCCTGCAGATCGTCCGGCGTCAGCGTTCCCTCAAGCCCCTGCCCGGCCTTCATCGGCGCTACACCGTCCCATTGGGCCGCGCGACGGAACGGCGCTTTGTGCGGCCAGGTCGCGGCCAGCCAGATGGGGATGCGCGGCCGCTGCACCGGCGTGGGCAAGAACGCGGCCGGCCCGGTCGCGCCCGGCAGGCGGGCCTCGACGGTGTAGTACCGGCCGTGATGGCGAACCGGCTCGCCGGACCAGAGTTCACACAGCAGCTCAAGACCCTCGTCAAGCATGGCAGCGCGTTCGCGCAGCTCCCGCGCTTCGCCCAGGTCCTCCAGCTCCCAGGAGAGCAGGCCGCTGCCCGCGCCGAGCACCAGCCGTCCCTGTGAGAGGTGGTCGAGCGAAACGGCCTCGCGCGCGAGCTTCACCGGCCGGCGGCGCGGCAGTGGCGTCACCAGCGGCCCGAGCCGCATGCGCTCCGTGGCGAGCGCCACGGCCGTGAGCGCCACCCAGGGATCGACCACCGGCAAAGCGCCGAAGAGCACGTGGTCCCAGAGAAAGAATCCTTCCCAACCCGCCGCCTCGGCCTCGCGCGCGAGCGTGGCCAGCAGCCGCGCATCGGCGTAGGGACCGAAATTGGGCAGCGAGAGTCCGTGGCGCACGCCGGACCTCCTCGTGGGCTCCCTCCGCCTCGCCGGTGATTGACGCCGTGTGAAGGATCAGTCCCTGGCCTGCCGGAACGGTGCACAAGCCTTGACAGCGGGCGTATTGTAGCGAGCACAAGGCCGCGCCGGCAGCGCCGGACACTCTGCCAGCGCAGCATTACAACTCTGAGCCATATGCCGTATGCCGTAGGCCGTATGCCGTATGCCGTATGCAAGGAGGGGATCATGGCCGAGAGTGCTCCACGCATCCCGACTCCGCAGGATCTGCTCGGTCCCTGGCGCCAGATGGCCGAGCAGGCCGAACAGCAGTGGAACCAGTACTTCAACCAGGCGATGGGCACCGAAGCGTTCGCGGGCATGATGGGCCGCTACATGGAGGGCTACCTCGCCTTCCAGCAGAGCCTCGCCCACAACATCGAGCGTTACATGCAGTCGCTCAACCTGCCAACGCGCACCGACATCACCGCGATCGGCGAACGGCTTGCCTCGCTGGAGTCGCAGCTCTCGGCGATGGCGGCCGAGCAGCGGCGCCTGGTGAAGAAGATCGAAGCGCTTGAGGGCAGCGGCGGCAAGAAGCCGCGCGCCAACGACAACGGCGCCTGAGCCCGCGCACGTCCGGGCGAAGTCCCTGCGCAGAGAACGCCGCCCGCCACGGCGGATCGCCCCGCATTCGGGGAGGCAGCCGATGACCGCACAGCGCTCCGATCCCGCCGCCCCGGCCAACCTTTTCAGCGGCCAGTTGCAGCAGTTTCAGGACGAGATGCAGCGCGCCATGCTGCAGTCGATGCGCGCCTTCGACGTGCTGCGCGACCAGAAGCCCGCCAACGTCGGCAAGGCGCCGAAGGACGTGCTCTGGCAGCAGGGCACCGCCCAGCTC
>Ga0070730_10000359_pt1 | contig 55457 bp, 46 predicted proteins | sample Coa_R1_3_FD_66447 | JGI IMG/M metagenome (GOLD analysis project Ga0070730, IMG submission 66447) | Surface soil microbial communities from Centralia Pennsylvania, which are recovering from an underground coalmine fire - Coalmine... | ecosystem: Environmental > Terrestrial > Soil > Unclassified ... | reverse complement strand
TCTTCGTCGCCGCCTTCCCCAACCCGCTCGACTTCGTGAATCTGGAGAAGGGCGAGCCGGCCCAGGTGATCAGCGCCGGCAAGGCGACCTACGCCGAAGTGACGCTCGGCCTGACCTACAAGCCGGAGGTGCCGGACGCCTTCACCGGCACCATGGTCCGCCCGGAGCTGCGCTACGACCGGGTGCTCGCCGGCGGCACGCCCTACGACAACGGCCTCGACAAGGGCCAGGTGACCCTCGCCTTCGATATCGTCGTGCCGTTCTAAAGCCTGGTCTCAAACGAAAAGCGGGGCCGGTCGATCCGGCCCCGTCTGCTTTCCGTTTCGCCCGAAGATCAGGCGGCGGTGTGCGCCACTCGCGGCATCACCCTGACACCCCGCTCGACGATCTGCGTCCAGAAGCGGTCGACCCGCTTCAGCGCCACATTCGTCCCCTCGATGGTCGCCTCGTCGACCGGCGTCCCGGTCAGGCTGGCGATGTGGCGGTCGTGCATCGCATCCAGCTTCGCGCACAGCTCCAGCCCCTTGGGCGACAGGCGCACGCGAATCGACCGCCGGTCGTGCGGCGAGCGCTCCTGCAGCAGATAGCCGTTCTCGACCATCTTCTTGACGTTATAGGACACGTTCGAGCCGAGGTAGCAGCCGCGCAGCGTCAGCTCGCCGACCGTCAGCTCCGCCGAACCGATGTTGAACAGGATCAACGCCTGGACGTTGTTGATATCCTGAATCCCGTGGCTGTCGAGTTCGGTGCGCACCAGCTCCAGGAACTGGCGGTGCAAGCGCTCGACCAACGCAATCAGGTTCAAATATGACTCTTTCATGCCCGCCTGCTACTGGGAGGATTCGTTAACCACAGAAAACGCAATTTCGGTTAACTTTCACTTAAACTCGGATGACAACACAACTATTCCCCGGAACAAAAATTCCGGGCTCGCCCCGGCCCGAAGATCAGGCAAAGGAGAGCTCCTCCGCCGGCTTTTCGAACGGGGTGAAGTACCGCTCGACCCAGGCCGCATCGACCTGATCCAGCCTTGCCGGCTGCCAGGCCGGCTTGTTGTCCTTGTCGATCAGAATGGCCCGCACCCCTTCGGCGAAATCGGCACTGGCGACCGAGCGCACCGCCAGACGATATTCGACGCGCAGCATCGCCGCGACGTCGGCGCCGAGCGCACGGCCGTCGCGCAGCTGGCGCAGGGTCAGCTTGAGGCTGGTCGGAGACGCGCGCTCCATCGTGTGCAGCGCCTCCACCGCCCAGGGCGCCGTTTCGGTGGAAAGGGCCGCAATAATCGCTTCGATCGTATCGGCAGCGAAGATCCGATCGATCGTGGCGCGATCCGCGAGGATCGCACTCGGTCCGGCGTCGACGCCATGAGCATCGAGCATGCGCCGGACCGCGCCGCGATCGAGCCGCGGCTGGGCGGCGAGCGCCGCCACCAGGGCGTCGATCACGGACGAAGGCACCACATGGCTTGCGAGCCCCAACGCCTTCAGATCGGCCGCCTTCAACCGCCGGCCGGTGAGACCGAGACAGACGCCGATTTCGCCCGGACAACGGTTGAGGAACCAGGTGGCGCCGACGTCGGGGAACAGGCCCAGCACCGTCTCCGGCATGGCGACCATGGTGCGTTCGGTCGCGACGACCAGATCGCTATGGAGCGAAAGCCCACAGCCGCCGCCCATGGTGACGCCGTCGATGACCGCCACGAACGGCTTCGGATAATTATGGACCCGGAAATTGAGCCGATATTCCTCGGCGAAGAAATCGCGGGCGAGCTGGCCCTTGTCGATGCCGGCCGGCGCCATCACCAGGGCGCGCACATCGCCGCCGGCGCAGAACGCCTTCTCGCCGGCGCCCCGGATCAGCACGGCGCCGACCTTGTCGTCGCCGGCGAAGGCGATGAGCGCGCGATCGACCGCGCGGATCATGCCGAGGCTGAGCGCATTCAGCGCCTTGGGCCGATTGAGCGTGACGATGCCGAGGCCACCGCGCGTTTCGACCAGCACCTCGTCGGGCACGGGTTCCAGGGAGGGATTGGTCATCGGTAGGCGTGCTCCAAAACGGTCGAAGGGCGAATCCGGGCGGGAGCATAGCCTTGAATTCGCAGCTGCTTCAATCCGGCGCGGCACCCCTGTTCGACGCGCGATTGTCATACCGCCGCCATCGCCGTACCGTGAGCCCCGATCCCACGCTTCAATCGGATGGCAGCTTGTCGTCGTATTCTCTTGGGGCCTATCCCCGCACCCGCCTGCGCCGTAATCGCCACGACGACTGGTCGCGCCGTCTCGTCGCCGAGAACGTGGTGACCGCATCCGATCTGATCTGGCCGGTGTTCGTGCAGCCGGGCGACGGCGCGCGCCAGCCGATCCCGTCCATGCCGGGCGTCGATCGCCTGACCGTGACGCAGCTCGTCGATGCCGCCGGCGAGGCGGCGTCGCTCGGCATCCCCTGCATCGCGCTGTTCCCGGCGACCGAGGCGGCCCTCAAGACCGAGGACGGCCGGGAAGCCTGGAACGAGAACAATCTGATCTGCCAGGCGGTGCGCGAGCTGAAGCGGCAGCTGCCGGATCTGGGCGTGCTGTGCGACGTGGCGCTCGATCCCTATACCAGCCACGGCCATGACGGCATCCTGGTCGAAGGCGAGGTGACGAACGACAAGACGGTCGAGCTGCTGGTCCGCCAGTCGCTGGCCCAGGCGCGCGCCGGCTGCGACGTCATCGCACCGTCGGACATGATGGACGGCCGCATCGGCGCGATCCGCGACGCGCTGGACGCCGAGGGCTTCGAGCATGTCCGGCTGATGTCCTATGCCGCCAAATACGCCTCCGCCTTCTATGGCCCGTTCCGTGAAGCGATCGGCTCCAAGCGGACATCCAACCAGCCGCTCGACAAGCGCGGCTATCAGATGGATCCGGCCAACAGCGAGGAGGCCCTGCGCGAGGTTGCCTTCGATCTCGCCGAGGGCGCCGACATGGTCATGGTCAAGCCGGGCCTGCCCTACCTCGACATCATCCGGCGCGTGAAGGACAATTTCCACGTGCCGACCTACGCCTACCAGGTGAGCGGCGAATACGCGATGCTGCGCGGCGCCATGGACCAGGGCTGGCTCGACGACCGGGTCGTGCTCGAATCCCTGCTGGGCTTCAAGCGCGCGGGCGCCGACGGCGTGCTGACCTATTTCGCGATCGAGGCGGCGAAGCGGCTCAAGGTCGGCTGAGCGGTCCGGGCGGCGGCGCCCTCACCCTCCCGCTACGCGGGTCCCTCCCTCTCCCGCAAGCGGTAGAGGGCAAAGAAAACAGCCCCCTCGCCCGCTTGCGGGAGAGGGTTGGGGTGAGGGTCGGGCCGCCAGCAAGCCTGCCGCCTAGACCATCCGGGCAAAGAACCGGCTGATCGCCCGGTCGTGCCACGGCGTCACGCTGCCGCGGCCGTGGAAGCCGACATGGCCGCCGCCCGAGGTCAGCAAGGCGGAGACATGGGCGTAGGCGCCCCAGTCGACCGTGCGGTAGCTCTCGGTCGGGATCCAGGGATCGTTCAGCGCATGGACGACCAGGGTCGGCCGGTCGATCTGCGCGAGAAAGCCGATCGCCGCATTCCGGACGTAGTAATCCTCGGCGCCGGCATAGCCGTTGCGGGGCGCCACGAACCTGTCGTCGAACTCGTAGACCGTCCGCGCCTGTTCGACGACGGCCCGCTCGGCCGGGGTCAGGGCCGCGCCGGGCGCCAGCGTCTCGTCCTTCATCGTCCGCAGGATCTTCAGGTGGTAGAGCTTGTTGCGCGGCTCGTGGATCCGCCGGGAGGTCGCGGCCAGGTCGATCGGCGCCGAGACCGAGGCTGCGACCCGGACGTCGTGGCCATGGGCGCCCTCGCCCATGAATTTCAGCACCAGATTACCGCCGAGCGAATAGCCGATCAGCACGATGCCGCCAGCCTTGAGATCGGCCGGGACGGCGCGCAGCGCCGCCGCCAGATCGTCGCTGCGGCCGGCATGGTAATGGCCGCCCGAGAGCGCTCGCGACGGCCCGGCACCGCGCAGATTGAGCCGCAAGACCGGATAGCCCTGGGTCAGCAGGTGGCGGGCGGTGCGGATCATGTAGGTGCTGCGCTCGTCGCCGCCCAGGCCGTGGACGACCACGGCGAGCGGCTTGCCCCGGGCGCGGGCCGGCCCCGGGCGGTCGAGACGGGCCGCCAGCGCATCGCCGGTGCCGTCGTCGAGCGCCAGCGCCAGCCGTTCGCCGCCCATCACGTCCGGCGGCGTGCGGAAGAACGTGTTGCGCAGGGTCTGCAGGTCGGGGCCGTACCAGGGAAAGCGCGGGTGGAACGGCTCGAAATCGTTCTGGAGCAGCATCAGTCGAAGAATCTTTCGATACGGGCGATCTGGGCTTCGTCCATCAAAGCCGGCGCATGGCCGGCACCGGCAACCTCGTAGAGCTCGGCCTTGGGTCCGCGGCGGGTCATCTCCTGGGCGGTCTCGGCCGGCAGCAGGTCCGATTCCACGCCGCGCACCACCAGGGTCGGGCATTTGATCTGGTCGTAGAACGGCCAGAGATCGATATCCTGAAGGGGAACGCCTTTGAACGCCTCAGCGATCCCGGGATCGTAGCCGAGCCCGATGCGGCCATCGGCGCGCACCCGGTGGCTGGTCTCGGCCATGTGGCGCCATTGCGCATCGCTGAGCGCGCCGAACGGGGCATGGATGGTCCGGTAATAGCGCTCGACCTCGTCCACGCTGCCGAACGCCGGATCGAGCCCGACATATTCCGCGATGCGCTCGAGTGCCGCGAGCGGGATGAACGGCCCGACATCGTTCAGCACCAACCGGCGGATCGGCGAGCCCGGCTGGCACGCGAGCATCATGCCGATGATGCCGCCCATCGAGGTGCCGACGAAATCGACCTCCTCCGCGCCCAGCCGCGCGAACAGGGCCGCGACCGTGCCGAGATAGACCGGATAGCTGTAGTCGGCCACGACCGGCAGCCAGTCGCTCTGCCCACGGCCCGGCATGTCGGGCGCCGCAACCGGGCCGCGCGCTGCCAGGCGCCGCGCCAAGGCATCGAAATCGCGACCGTTGCGGGTCAACCCATGGACGCAGACGATGGGTCGCGCGCCCTCCGGCCCGGGCCAGTAGGCATAGGCGATCCGATGGAAGCCATGGGGGCCGAGGCAGGACAGGCGTTCGGTTCGCATCGACATGAGATAGGGCTCGCTGACGGGGGATCCGGGTCGGGCCTGGATCATATAAGGAGCGTCCGCCCGCGGGCGAGCCCCATCCGCGTCAGAATGCCAGCGTTCCCGGTGCCGGCATCGGCGGCAGGGTCGGGCTGGTCAGCGGCCGGCCGAAGTAATAGCCCTGGCCGTGGGTGACGCCGAGCCCGGCGGCGGCATAGGCCTCCTCCCGCGTCTCGATCATCTCGCCGATCGTTTCGGCGCCCAGTTCGGCACATACCGTCGCGATCGAGCGCAGCAACACGCTGTCGCGGACATTGCTCATGGCGCTCTTTAGGAACGGTCCGTCGAGTTTGACGTAGTCGATCTCGAACCGGCGCAGGTAGGTATAGGCACCGAAGCCGGCCCCGAAATCATCGAGGCAGATGCGGTGGCCGAGCTTGCGCAGGCCCTGCAGGAAGCCGTCGGCCTGGTCGAGGTTGTCGATGGCGCTCGATTCGGTGATCTCGAACATCAGCCTGGTGCGGTCGATCCGCGCCTCGGCCAGCAGCTGCGCGAGTCGGGTCATGAACGACAGGTTGGTCATGGACTTGCCCGACAGGTTGACCGCGATCGGGGCGGCACCCGGCGCGGTCGCCATCAGCCTCAGCACCTTCTCGCATACGGCCAGGTCGAGTTCGGCGGCCATGCCGACCTCTTCGCTGAACAGCACGAACTCGTACGGGCTTTCGCCCGGCGCGAAGCGCGACAGCACCTCGAAATGGTGCACGCCGCCGGTCTCGAGATGGACGATCGGCTGGAACACCAGCGAGAAATCGCCGCTCGCGACCGTGTTGCGCAATTTGGCCACCCGGTCGAGCGTCTGATCGACCATGCCGGCGAGCGCCTGCTCCAGCGTGCCGAGTGAGAAGTCCTTTCCATCCGTCTCGGAGAATTTCTTGACGCAATAGGCCAGCGCCTGGGCGGCGCTCTCGTCGTCGAGATCGACGGCGTTGATCGCGACCTGGGCGGTCCGCATCGCCAGCGGCCGCCGGTTGGGCGCCGCCGCGGCCGTGATCGACGCCAGTTCGGCCTCGATCGCACCCGCATCCATGCCCGGCCGCTGCACGAGCGCGAAATCCGTGTCCGAGAGCTGCGCCGCCGCATCGCCGCCGGCAGAGGACAGGCGCAGCACCGCGCCGATCTCGCCCATCAGCTCGGCCCGGCGCGCATCGCTCAGGCGCTGCTGCAGCGCCGGCAGCCCGTCGAGATGCAGCATGGTGAGGGCGACCGGCCCCTCGGCGCCGGCCGCCTCGCTCGCCCGCTTCAGCACATCGGGCAACGCGCCGGCGTCGAGCAGCCGGGTCTCGGGGTTGCGCGCCTCCTCCACTTCGGCCGACAGCGGCATGGTCAGGTGGGAGATGGCGATGAAATAGTTCGACCGGTCGCCGCCGAACCGGCAGCCGCCGAGCCAGACGCGCGTGGCGCCACCATCGTGGCGCACGAGCGGCAGCACGATCGGCTCGATGCGCTCGGCAAGCGCCAGGCCATCGAGCACGCGGCTGGCGAAGCCGCGCTCGGCCGGCGCGAACAGGTCGATGAAATGGCGACCGGCCAGCTTGGCCGCAGGCATGCCGATCAGGCTCTGCGCCGCGCCAGTCGCGAATACGATCCGACGCTTGGCGTCCAACTCGATCAGCAGATCCGCGGCGGCAAAGGCAAAGGCAACGAAACGATCGCGATCCGCGCGGATTTCCGCCATTGCGCCCAAGGTCCTTCGCTCATCGCCGACGAGCGGCAGGAGCGGCCACTATTAGCACAGGCGCCGTCGCCGCGCCTATGGGGCGAGGCGACTGCGCCGTCCGGCACCCTGGGAGCCGGATCGACCGTGGATCACCGCAAATGGGAGACCGGCGAGAAAAAGCAAGCAACGGGCGGCTGCCGCGCGTCAGGCGCCGCCGGCGGGCACACCGCATGATAGATGCGCGTCGAAATTGCACAGCATTTTAGACAAAAAAATCGGAACCATTTGAATGGCATATTGTCCTTCTTGTGCAACCTCAGAGAGGCCGGTGCGGAGCGCGCCCATTCGGGCGCGATGGCCATGAAAAAAACGGGTGGGAGGCAATGCCGGATTTGCTGACGGGCCGTGGGTCCCCGGCACGGACGGTCTCGAGACGACGCCTCATCGCCAACAGCGCTTCCAGGACAATCCAGCATGCCATCCTCGCTCCCGCTGCTCAGCATCGTCGTCGGCAATTATAATTACGAAAAATTCGTGGCCTTCGCCGTGGACAGCGCGCTCCGGCAGACCTACCGAAATATCGAGGTCATCGTCATCGACGACGGCTCGACGGACGGGTCACGCGCCCTGCTCGAGCGCTACCGGGACCGGGTACGGCTGATCTTCAAAGAGAACGGCGGTTCGACCTCCACGATTCACGCTGGCTGGGCCGCAGCCCGCGGCGAGATCGTCATGTTCCTCGATGCCGACGACATGCTGCGCGAGGACGCCGCCCGAAGCGTGGTCGCGGCCTGGCGTCCGGACATCGTGAAGGTACAGTTCCCCTTGACCGTCATCGACGCCGAGGGCCGCCCCCGCGGCTTCGTGCCCGCCGCGACCCGGGCGCTCGGCGACAAGGAGATCGACCGGCTGGTGCGCCGCTGGGGCATCTATCCGACGCCGCCGACCAGCGGCAATGCCTATGCCCGTCGCCTCTTGGCCGAGGTTCTGCCGCTCGATACCAAGCGGTTCAAATATGGCGCCGACGGCGCGCTCAACGCCGTGGCGCCGCTCTACGGCTCGGTCATCTCGCTCGGCGTCTCGCTCGGCTACTACCGGGTCCATGGCGGAAATCTGTGGGCCGGCACCCAGCTCGACGTTGATCGCTTCCTCGGCTATGTCGCGCTCGGCCGTGAAGAAGCTCGCTTCCTCAAAGAACATGCCGCGCGGCGCGGCATCCGGCTGTCGAAGGCCGAACCCCTCGATCATTCGCTGGTCTTCCTGGAACGGCGGCTCGCGATCCGGAAAATGGCCCCCGGCCATCCGGCGTCGCGGGGCGATCATGTCCTGGCGCTCTTTCTCAAGGCCTGCCGCTGCGTCCGGATCTATGAGCGGGGGCTGCTGCGCGCGGCGTTGAAGCTTGCCTGGTTCCTGGTCACGGCGTTGGCCCCGCCCCGCCTGGCCGTGACGCTGCTGACCTACCATTATGTCCCGAAGCGCCGCCCAGCCCTGTTCGGCCAGGTCGCCCGGTTCGTGCGGCGCGAGGCCGAGCCGTCCCCTGCGCAGCACTGAAGGGGAGCCGGGGCGACTGCATGGTCATCATGCCTCACCCCTGATCGCCCCGCGCCATTGCTCCCCCCGCGCCCCTGCGCTATGTCCTGGGCATCGGCTGCCCCCGGTTCGGGCGCCGCCGCTGTAGATAGGAGCAGTCATGTCGGTCAAGGGCCCCCTTTCCGGCGTCGTCATCGCCGATCTCTCGCGCATTCTCGCGGGCCCCTATTGCACCCTGCTGCTGGCCGAGATGGGCGCCAGGGTGATCAAGATCGAGACGCCGGGCACCGGCGACGACAGCCGGCACTACGGTCCGTTCGTCAACGGCAAGTCCGCCTATTTCGTGTCGATCAACCGCGGCAAGGAATCAATCGCGCTCGACCTGAAGAAGGCCGAGGACAAGGCGGTCTTCGAGGCGCTGCTGGGCAAGGTCGACGTGCTGGTCGAGAATTTCCGGCCGGGCACCATGGAGAAGCTGGGCTTCGGCTGGGATCGGCTCAAGACACTCTATCCCCGGCTCATCTATGCCGCGGCCTCGGGCTTCGGCCATAGCGGCCCCTATTCCCAGCGCCCGGCCTACGACATGGTGGTCCAGGGCCTGGGCGGCATCATGTCGATCAACGGCCATCCGGGTCAGCCGCCGGCGCGCGTCGGCGTGTCGATCGGCGACCTGGGCGCCGGGCTCTATACCGCCGTCGCGATCAATGCGGCGCTCTACCACCGGGCCATGACCGGCGAGGCGCGCAAGGTCGACGTCGGCATGCTCGACTGCCAGATGTCGCTCTTGGAGAATGCCATCGTCCGCTACAACACGACCGGCAAGATCCCGGGCCCCTTGGGCGCGCGCCATCCATCGATCACGCCGTTCGAGCCCTACCACACCGCCGATGGCCTGCTGATCATCGCCGGCGGCAACGACAGCCTGTTCGCCAAGATCGCGGCCGCGCTCGGCCTCGATGCCCTGGCCACGGACCCGCGTTTCCTGACCAACGATTTGCGCAGCCAGAATGCCGACGCGCTCAAGGTGGCACTCGAGTCCGTGCTCTCGACCAAGACCATGGACCATTGGACCGCGGTGCTGGAGGCGGCCGGCGTGCCGTGCGGGCCGATCAACACCATCGACCGCGCGCTGCAGCATCCGCAGGTCGCGGCCCGCAACATGCTGGTGACGGTCGACGACCCCATTACCGGACCGATCAAGGTCGCCGGCAACCCGCTGAAGATCGAGGGCTTCCCCGATCCGGCGACCCGGGCGCCGGCGCCGGAGCTCGACGGCGACCGCGCGCGGATCCTGGCGGAACTGGGGCTGTAGCCCCCGGATCGAGGGTGCTGGGCATCGATCATTGTCATGGCCGGGCGCGACCCACGAGTGTCCGGTTCAGTTTTTCAGTCATCCCCGCGCAGGCGTTAGGGAATGTACAGATCTCTGTTAGTTAATAAAAATCAGGTGGTTACATATCGACAATCGTCATCCCCGGGCTTGACCCGGGGATCCACGCGGCTCCGTCGGAGCACTCTTGGAGGCGTATGCGCCCAGCCATACCGCGTGGATGACCGGGTCAAGCCCGGTCATGACACAAAAATTTCGTAACAACCTGATTTATAAAGGCTACTGGAGATACGCACATTCCCTAGCGCGCCGGCGGGGATGACGATGAACGGCCAGCCTACCGAAAACAGATAGGCCTTCTCTTGGCAACGCGACGGAGACATCTCGGATGCGCTGGCTGAAACGGGCGTCGCTGCTGCTGATCTTCCTGATCCTGGTGGCGCTCGGCGGCGGCTTCGCGCTGCTGCGGGCGTCCCTGCCGCAGACGACCGGGACTTTGAGCCTGCCGGGGCTGGAACATCCGGTCTCGGTCGTGCGCGACGCGGCGGGCGTGCCGACGATCAAGGCGGAAAGCACCCACGACCTCTATCTGGCGCTGGGCTTCGTCCATGCCCAGGACCGGCTGTGGCAGATGGACCTGCAGCGCCGGCTGACCCAGGGGCGGCTCGCGGAAACCTTCGGCCCGGCGGCGCTCGGCAGCGACCGGTTCATGCGCACGCTAGGGCTCTATCGCCACGCCGCGGCCAGCGTGCCGTTCATGTCGCCGGAATTCACCGCGGTGCTCGACGCCTATGCGGCCGGGGTGAACGCCTTCCTGGCCAGCGGCAAGAGCTTGCCGATCGAGTTCACGCTGCTGGGCTACAAGCCCGAGCCGTGGCAGCCGGCCGACAGCCTGATGGTCGGCAAGCTGTTCGACCTGCAGCTCGCCGGCAATTACCGGCAGGAGCTGCTGCACGCCAAGCTGGCCCAGACGCTCTCCGCGGACGAGATGGCAGAGCTGTTCCCCGGCTATCCGAAGGACGGGCCGGTGGCGCTCGGCAAGCTCGCCGAGCTCACCCGCGGCCTGCCGCTCGAGCACCTGCTGGCGGCACTGCCGGCGGATGTCGGCCCGCGGCGCGCGTCGAACGACTGGGTCGTCGACGGCGCCCACAGCGTCACCGGCAAGCCGCTGCTCGCGAACGACCCGCATCTCGACTATTCAGCACCGCTGATCTGGTACCTGGCGCGGCTGGAAGCGCCGGGAACCGATCTCGTCGGCGCGTTCGTCGCCGGCACGCCCGCCATGGTGCTGGGCCATAACGACCGCATCGCCTGGGGCTACACCACGACCAACGCCGACGTCGAGGACGTGTTCGTCGAGAAGGTCGATCCGGCCGATCCGGCGCGCTACCTGACGCCCGACGGCTCCGCCCCGTTCGACACGATCGAGGAGCGAATTGCGGTCAAGGGCCAGGCGCCGGAAGTGCTGAAGGTGCGGACGACCCGCCATGGGCCGGTCATCTCCGACCTGACCGGCAATCCCCTGACGACGCCCGAGACTGGCACGGTGCTGGCGCTCGAGACCAGCTTCCTGGTCGACGACGACCGCTCGAGCGAGGCGCAATGGCGCGTCGGGCTGGCGCGCGGCTGGCCCAGTTGGGTCGAGGCGCTGCGCCTGTTCACCGCCCCCATGCAGAACATGGTCTATGCCGACCATGACGGAAACATCGGCTTCTTCGCCCCCGGCCAGATCCCGATCCGCAAGAAGGGCGACGGCACCGTCCCGGTGCCCGGCTGGACGGGCGAGTATGATTGGGACGGCTGGGTTCCGTTCGAGGAATTGCCCCAGGCGCTCAACCCGCCGGTCGGCCATATCGCGACCGCCAACAACAAGATCGTGCCGGACAGCTATCCCCACCTGCTGACCCACGACTGGGACCTGCCCTACCGGGTCGAGCGCATCGAGGCGGGCCTCGCCGAGACGCCGCGCCAGTCGATCGACAGTTCGGCCGCCATCCAGGGCGACGTGGTCTCGCTTTCGGCCAAGCATCTGCTGCCGCTGATGCTGGCGGCCCCGCCCGCCGACGAACGGCAGAAGACGGCAATGGCGATGCTGTCGCACTGGGACAGCCGGATGCTGGCCGACCGGCCGGAACCGCTGATCTTCATCGCCTGGCTCCGGGCGCTCAACAAGCACCTCTACCAGCCGGCATTGGGCGGGCTCTTCGAGCGCTATTGGGCGATGCAGCCGCTCGCGACCGAGGGCGTGCTGACCAGCCACCAGCATTGGTGCGGCGAGGGCGGCTGCCCGGCGGCTCTGCAGGCGTCGCTCAAGGATGCGCTCGACGAGCTGGCCCTGCAATATGGCGCCGACATGAGCGCCTGGCGCTGGGGCACGGCGCATTTGGCACTGTTCGCCCATCCCATCTTCCACCGCCTGCCGATCCTGCGGCAGATCTTCGACCGCCAGGTGCCGGCCGATGGCAGCGTGGACACGGTCGATGCCGGTGCTTTTCAGTTCGCCAACCCGGACGGCCCCTTCACCGACATCCACGGGCCCGCGTTGCGCGCGATCTACGACCTTTCCGACCTCGACAAATCGGTGTTCTTGACGGCGCTGGGCCAGTCGGCGCATGTCCTATCGCCGCATTATGCGGACCTTCTACCCCGCTGGCGCACGTTCGACTGGCTCCGCCTGCCGCACGACGCCCAAGGTGAAACCCTGACCCTGGTGCCTACCCGATCATGACGATGCCCGTACTGCCGACCCTGGCGGATATCCGCGACGCCGCCGATGTGATCCGCGCCGCGGTCCAGCGCACACCCAGCGTGCCGGCGCTGGCGCTGGGCGCCACGCTCGGGCTCGACATCATCCTCAAGCTCGAGACGATGCAGCGCACTGGCTCGTTCAAGGAACGCGGCGCGCTCTACAAGCTCGCGAGCCTGACCGAGGAGGAGCGCCGGCGCGGGGTCATCGCCATGTCGGCCGGCAATCACGCCCAGGGCGTCGCCTACCACGCCCAGCGCCTCGGCATTCCGGCGACCATCGTCATGCCTCAGGGCACGCCCTTCACCAAGATCGAGCGCACGGCCGGCTATGGCGCTCGGGTCGTGCTGCGCGGCGACAGCCTGAGCGAGGCGCGCAAGGCGGCGTTCGAGATCGCGGCGGCCGAGCAGCTGGTGTTCGTGCACCCCTATGATGATTTCCGCATCATCGCCGGCCAGGGCACGATCGCGCTCGAACTGCTCGCCGACCACCCCGACCTCGACGTGCTGATCGTGCCGATCGGCGGCGGCGGCATGATCGGCGGCGTCGCGATTGCGGCCAAGGCGCTGAAGCCCTCAATCCGCATCGTCGGCGTGCAGACCGACAGCTTCCCCTCGATGCATCATGCGCTGAAGGGGCTGCCCGCCCCCACCCCCGGCCAGACCGTGGCCGAGGGCATCGCGGTCAAGGATCCGGGCACCCTGACCGAGGCGATCGTGCGCGCCCATGTCGACGAGATCGTACTGGTCGACGAAGACCGCCTGGAGCGCGCGGTCGAGATGCTGCTGACCCAGCAGAAGCTGGTGGCCGAGGGTGCGGGCGCCGCCGGCGTCGCCGCCCTGCTGGCCGATCCGGAACGCTACAAGGGCCAGAAGATCGGCGTGATCCTGTGCGGCGGCAACATCGACGCGCGCATCCTGGCCTCGATCCTGATGCGCGGCATGGTCAGGAGCGGCCGGCTGGTGCGCCTGCGCGCCGAGATCACGGATTCGCCGGGCGCGCTCGCCCGGGTCGCCCGCATCATCGGCGAGGCCGGCGGCAACATCGTCGAGATCTTCCATCAGCGCCTGTTCCATGACGTGCCGGTCAAGCTCGCCGATCTCGACGTGGTGGTCGAGACGCGCGACCTGGTCCATGTGCGCGAGATCATGGCCAAGATGGAAGCGGGCGGCTTCAAGACCCGGCTCCTGTCCAACTCGGCGCTCGAGAGCGGGCTCTAAAGACGCGGCCTCGCCGGCGGGGAAGGGAATTTTTCTCTCGATCCCTGTCGGCATCCCGTCTCACCATGCGTCCTCGGGTGAGAAGGAGGTCGATCCCCATGCTGTACGCCATCCTCTGCTACGACCATGAAGACGTCGTCTGGTCCTGGTCCAAGGAAAAGGAGGCGGCCGTCACGGCCGACCTTGGCGCGGTCCAGACGAGGCTGGCCGAAGCCGGACGGCTCGGCCCGGTCGCGCGGCTGCTGCCGACGACCGCCGCCACGACGGTCCGCAAGAGCCGCGAACAGCTGGTGATCGACGGGCCGTTCGCCGAGACCAAGGAGCAGCTGCTGGGCTTCTACGTCGTCGACTGCACCGATCTGGAGCAGGCGATCGAGACCGCCAAGGAGCTGGCGCGCGCGAACGAGGGCGAGGGCTCCTACGAGATCCGGCCGCTGGCCCTCTACAAGCCGGCACCCGGCCCGTTCCAGTGAGCGATCTCGCCTGGATCGACGCGGCCCTGACGGCGGCCCGTCCCCAGGCCCTGGGCGCGCTGCTGCGCTATTTCCGCGATCTCGACAGCGCCGAGGAGGCGTTCCAGGACGCCTGCCTGCGCGCGCTGCGCACTTGGCCGGACAAGGGCCCGCCGCGCGATCCCGCCGCCTGGCTGATCATGGTCGGCCGCAACGCCGGCATCGACCAGACCCGCCGCCGCGCCCGCCAGACGCCGCTGCCGGATGAAGAGCTGATCTCGGACCTCGACGACGCCGAAGCCGCCGCGGCCGAGCGCATGGATGGCGCGGATTATCGCGACGACGTGCTGAGGCTGCTGTTCATCTGCTGCCATCCGGACCTGCCCGCGACCCAGCAGATCGCCGTTGCGCTGCGCATCGTCTCCGGCCTGTCGGTGAAGCAGATCGCCCGCGCCTTCTTGGTCGGCGAGAGCGCCATGGAACAGCGCATCACCCGCGCCAAGGCGCGCATCGCGGGGGCCGGCGTACCGTTCGAGCCGCCGGGGCCGGTCGAGCGCGCCGAACGGCTCGCGGCGGTCGCGACCATGATCTACCTGGTGTTCAACGAGGGTTACTCCTCGATCGACAATGCCGCGCCCGACCGCGCCCCGCTCAGCGATGAGGCGATCCGGCTCGCGCGCCTGCTGCTGCGCCTGTTCCCGGCCGAACCCGAGCTGATGGGGCTCGCGGCGCTGATGCTGCTGCAGCATGCCCGCACGCCGGCACGCTTCGACGCAGCCGGCGCCGTCGTGCTGCTCAAGGATCAGGACCGGCGCCTGTGGAACCCCCGGATGATCGCCGAGGGGCTGGCGCTGGTCGACAAGGCCATGCGCCACCGACGGCCCGGGCCCTATCAGGTGCAGGCGGCGATCGCGGCGCTCCATGCCCGCGCCGCCCGGCCGCAGGACACGGACTGGGCGCAGATCGATCGGCTCTATGCGACCCTGGAGCGGCTGCGGCCCTCGCCCGTGGTCACGCTCAACCGGGCCGTCGCCGTGTCGAAGGTCGCCGGCGCCGCCGCCGCGCTGGCATTGGTCGAGCCGCTCGAAGACCGGCTCGGCGGCTATTTCTATTTCTTCGGCCTCAAGGGAGCGCTGCTTGACCAGCTCGGCCGGGTCGAAGAGGCGCGCGCCTGCTTCGACCGCGCCATCGCGCTGGCCCATACGCCGGCGGAGGCCGCGCACATCCGGATGCATCTCGACCGGCTGGCACCGCCGCCGCCCGAAATAAGCGATTGCCCCTTACCCGGGAGGTAATCGCCCCCGCGTCGGCGATCGCCATCATGGGGCTCGTCTGGAGTTGCCAGACGGGCTTTCGAAGGAGACCGACATGTCCGACGCACAGCACATCGCCGACCGCTACATCGCCCTCTGGAACGAGACCGACGCCGACCGGCGCATGGCCCTGCTCCGCCAGGATTGGGCGGAAGACGCGCTCTATGTCGATCCGATGGGCAAGGCCGGGGGCCGCACCGACATCGACGCAATGATCGACGCCGTCCAGCAGCGTTTCCCCGGCTTCCGCTTCGCGCTCACCCGCCCGGCCGACGGCCACGGCGACCATGTGCGCTTCTCATGGTCGCTGGGCCCTGCCGGGGCGGAACCGCCGATCGAGGGCAGCGACGTGCTGGTTCTGGACGGCGGCCGCATCGCCCGCGTGATCGGCTTCCTCGACCGAGTGCCGCAGGCGGCGTGAGCGGCGGCGTTCCCCTCACCCTCTCAAGCGGGAGGGTGAGGCTATGCTTACGGCAGGCGCGCGATCTCGACCGGGTCGGGGACGCCCTTGAGCGCGTGCCAGCCGGCGCTGAGCCAGGGGCGCCCCGTGCTGCGGGCGAAATCGGCGGACATCAGGAGCGGCGTGCCGAGCGCCTTGGTCAGCGTCTCGATCCGGGCGGCGCGATTGACCGCCGGGCCGACCACGTTGAACGACAGCCGGCGCAGCGAACCGACGTTGCCGTGGGTCACCTGGCCGATGTCGAGGCCGATGCCGCACTTGATCTCGACCGCGCCGCGCGCCCGGCGCGCCTCGTTCGCGACATCGAGCCCGGCCAACGCCTCGACCGCGGCGTCGATCACCCCGGCGGCCACCTGCTCATCGGTCGACCCGTCGGGAATCGTGAAATAGATCATGATCGCGTCGCCGATATGCTGCACCACCTCGCCGCCGCGCCGGGTGGCCGCCGTACCGACCAGATCGAAATATTCGTTGAGGAGATCGAGCAATTCGCTCGTCTCCATGGTTTCGGTGAGGCGCGTGAAATTGCGCAGGTCCGAATACCAGATGACCGCACGCATGCGGCCGCCGTCACCGCGCTTCACCGAGCCTTCGAAAATGCTGGCGCCGGCCTGGGGGCCGACATAGGTCTCGAGCAGGTTGATCGCGATATGCGTGAGCAGGCGGACCTCGAACGTGGCGCTGATCAGGGTCGCGATCGTCTCGAGTTCCGCCACATCCTCGTTCGTGAAACCGCCCGCACGATCGGTGGTGAAGCTCAAGCCCGCGCTGCGCCGCCGGTCGGTGAAGGCGAGCGGCACGATCATGTAGTCGGTCGCCCCCTCCGCCCGCAATTCCTCGAACAGCGGCAGCGCCAGGACCGAGCCGTCGAGGCGCGCGCGCAGCGTGTGGCCGGTCTCGTCGATGATCTTGAGCGGGCTGCGCGCGTAGGTCTCGCTCATGTCGCGCGTATGCGGATTGAGCGTGAACTCCAGCTCTTCCTCGCCCTCGCGCGACCAGATCGTCCGGCCGCCGCTGAATTCAGGATCGAGGGTCTCGAGCAGCAGGCCGGACCGCCACAGCCCATAGCCGAGCCGGTTCAGCAACCGGCACAGCGCCTGGTGCAATTCCCCGAGGTCGGCAGCCGACCCCTGCCGTTCGGTCAGCCATTCGACGAAAGATTTCAAGCGCTCCTGCCGCATGGACCGATGACGACCTTTCCCCATGACCCCGAGCGCGCCGGGCGCTCAGGCTTCGTCCGATGATTCCGGCGGTTGCGGCAGGCCGGAGAGATTGCCGTAAAGCTGGATCAGCAGCCGCCGCAGCGCGTCGCCATCCTCGGCCGACATTCCCGCGATCGCCGTGGCCTCATAATCCAGCGCCAGCGGCACGATCCGCTCCGCGATCGCCCTGCCCTCCGGCGTCAGATCGACCTCGACCGCGCGCGCGTCCTCGGTGGAGCGGGTCCGGCTGACCAGCGTGCGCGCCTGCATGCTGGTGACCAGGCGCGACAGGGTCGAGACCTCGATGCTGGTCGCCTCGGCGAGCGCGCCCAGCCGCATCGCGCCGTCATGCCACAGCACCGCCAGCACCCGCCACATGACGACGGTCAGGTCGTCCTTTCGCAGCTCGCGCTGGAACGCGTCGGTGATGCGAATCGCCGCGCGATTCAGAAGGTAGGGCAGATAGCGCTGAAGATCGAACGACGACAAGGGACGCCTCGCGTTGCATTTTCTTCTGTTATACGCGGCGTTACAGCGGAGTGAAGCGTCAAATTCCATGGGCGGCCTGGCGCCGGAGGGCTGCTGACCCGCGGCGGCCAGGCGGAACCTTGGCCCCGGCCCCTCCGATATCCCGGCCCCATTGACGGCATCGGCGCACTTGCTAGGCTGGCGCCGCTTTTCCCATCAGATCCGAGGCCGAACCCCGTGACCGCATCTGCCTATCCCGCCCGTCGCTGCTGCTGGGCGCCGCGTCCGTGACCGGCCGCTGGATCAAGATCGCGACGACCGACGCGATCGGCGAAGACGACATGATCGCGGTCGAGGCCGAGGGCAGGCACATCGCGGTCTACCATGTCGGCGACTCGTTCTATGCGACCGACAACATCTGCACCCACGCCTTCGCGCTGCTGACCGACGGCTTCCTCGACGAGTGCGAGATCGAGTGCCCGCTCCATGCCGGCCGCTTCGACATCACGACCGGCAAGGCACTGGGGCCGCCGGTCACCCGCGACCTCAAGGTCTATCCGCTCAAGGTCGAAGGCACCGATATCCTGGTCGAGCTGGACTAAGCCTCAGGCGTAGCAGCGCTCGTAAAGCTCGACCATTTCTTCGATCGTCGGCACGCGCGGATTGTTGCCGGGCGAGCCCGATGCCAGCGCCTGCTGGGCCATGGTCGGCGCCAGCTCGTGGTAGCGCTTGCGGTCGATGCCGTAGCGTTCCGGGGTCGGCACCGCCAGGTCGCGGTTGAGCTGGCGCAAGGCGTCGATCAGGCGGGCGACCGCCGCCTGATCGCCCTCGGCCGGATCGGACAGACCCATGGCATGGGCGCACTGGGCATAGCGCGCCATGGCGGCCGGCGCCGAGAAGGCGGTGATCTCAGGCAGCAGCATCGCGTTCGACAAGCCGTGCGGCACATGGAAGAACGCGCCGATCGGCCGGCTCATGCCATGGACGAGAGCGACGGACGCGTTCGAGAAGGCCATGCCGGCCTGGGTCGAGCCCAGCATCATCGCCTCGCGTGCCGGGCGGTTCGCGGGCTCGGCGCAGACCATCGGCAGATGGGTCCAGATCAGCTTCATGGCCGAGAGCGCCATCGAGTCGCTGAACGGGTTGGCACGCTTGCTGACATAGGCCTCGATCGCGTGGGTCAGCGCGTCGATGCCGGTATCGGCCGTCAGCCGCAGCGGCATGGTGAGCGTCAGTTCATAATCGACGATGGCCGCGACCGCCGTCGCCGGCAGCCCGGCGATCAGCATCTTCTCGTCGGTTGCGGTGTCGGTGATGACGGTGAAGCGCGTGACCTCCGAGCCCGTGCCGGCGGTGGTCGGGATCGCGACCAGCGGCAGGCCCATGACCGGGATCGGCGCCGGCACCTTGTAGTCGCGCATCTTGCCGCCGTTGGCCGCCAGGATCGCCATGGCCTTGGCGGTATCGATCGGGCTGCCGCCGCCGAGCGCCACCAGTCCGTCGCAATCGCCGGCGGCGATCGCCTTGGCCCCGGCCTCGACCACGTCAGTCGTTGGATCCGGCACCGTGTCGGCGAACACGTCCCAGGCGATCCCAGCACCGTCGAGCAGATCGGTCAGACCGGCGAGTCGCCCCGAGTCGCGCATGAACGGGTCGGTGACGATGAGCGGTTTCGTGATACCGACTCGGGCCAGCAGCCCCGGCAGTTCCTTAAGCGCGCCGCCGCCGATAACCATCTGACGCGGCAGGGTGATATTGGCGGTCATCGGACGGTTTCTCCCATTTGTGCAGCGCTTCAACCGGTTATAGCGACAGCGTCGGTCTCGGGACAGAGATTGGTCGCGCGGGAAACGCCGCCAAGAGGCGAAAAATCTTACGAAGCGCGGAATATTACGGCCCGTTGGTCGTTCGCTTATCAACAGGGTCTTAGCCTTTTCGGCCGACTCTCTTTACGCTGTGTCGTGCAGCGCTTGTGGGCGTGAGCCCGGAATGTCACGGGCATCCTCCTTGCTCTCGGAGCCGGCGATGAAGCATCCGCAACCCGATCCGATTCACCGCCCCGCGGCGGCGGTCGGTCGACGCCGATTGCTGCAGATGCTCGGCGGCGGGGCCACGGCGCTGGCGCTCGGAATCGGTCGTCGGGTCCGGGCGGCCGGCACCGACATCCGCTTCTTCCGCATCGGCACCGGCGCCCCGAGCGGCACCTATTTCCCCCTCGGCGGCGAGATCGCCAGCGCGCTGTCGAACCCGCCGGGCTCGCGCGATTGCGCCCGGGGCGGCGCCTGCGGCGTCCCCGGCGTCATCGCCGTCGCCCAGGCAAGTCAGGGCTCGGTCGAGAATGTCGCCGCGGTCGAAAAGGGCCAGTTCGAATCGGCCCTCTGTCAGGCCGATGTCGCGAACTGGGCCTATACCGGCAGCAATGCCTTCGCCAAGACCGGCGCGCAGACGGATCTGCGCGCGCTTGCGAATCTCTATTCGGAAAGCGTGCACATCGTGGTGCGCGCCGATGGCCCGATCCACACCCTGAAGGACCTGAAGGGCAAGCGCATCTCCTTGGGCGAACCGGAGTCCGGCACGGTCGTCGATGCCCGGCTGATCCTGGCCGGCGTCGGCCTCGGCGAGAAGGACCTGAAGGCGAGCTACATGAAGCTGACGCAGGCCGCCGCCGGTCTCGTCGATGGCTCCATGGACGGCTTCTTCCAGATCGCCGGCTGGCCGGTCTCGGCGATCGCGGAACTGGCCCAGACCATCGGGCTGCGCCTGGTGCCGATCCCGACCGAACTCGCCGACCACCTGCGCAAGAAATGGAGCTACCTCGCCCAGGACCGGATCCCGGCCGGCAGCTACGAAGGCATCGATGAGGATATCGAAACGATCGGCATCGGCGCCGAATGGATCACGACCGATCGGATCGAGACGGACTTCGCCTATCGGCTGGTCAAGGCGCTGTGGCATGAGAGCAGCCAGAAGCTGATCGAGAACGGCCACCCCATCGGCAAGCGCATCAAGCTCGCCAAGGCGATCGACGGCCTGGCGCTGCCGCTGCATCCGGGTGCTGAACAATATTATCGCGAGGCCGGCCTGCTGGTTCAGGCGTCCCAGAACTAGGCCGTTCGCCCCTCCCGAATACGCGAGTAATAGGTCGAGCACACCCAAGTGCACCGCACAACCTGGGCGGCCGCCCGGGCGATAACGCACTATTATTCCGATATACATCGGATCATTCGGCAAAATCAGCCGCAGCCTTCAAATATTATTAACCGATAATATTCTATTCGTTCGGGAACTCAACCGGGCGAATATTTGACACACCGCCGGCCGATCGCGGAATGGTCAAACGGTTGGCTTTTTATAGCCAAAGAACCTGCACGACCACGAAACTGATATCGAAGGACAGCATGAACCTCCGATCATTTCTTCTGGCGCTGGCGGCTCTTGTCGTCGCCGGGCCAGCCTCGGCGCAAGGTGTACTCAAGGGCGGTTTTCTCGGGACCTATTATCCAAACGCCAATTTCTCCGGCAGCCCGGCGTTTCAACGTCGCGATGTCCGGATCGACTTCACCTGGGGCACCGCCGGCGCCGGCGGTTCCGTCTCACCGGAATATACGGCGGTCGGCCCAAAGGGCCTGTCGGTGACCTGGCTGGGCAGCGTGACGCCCGCGACCAGCGAGAGCTATCGCTTTTCGCTTGCGGTCACCGGTGGCGTGAACCTGTCCATTCGGCCGACCGGCGGCGCCAACTGGACCAGCCTGATCGCCGACCCGGGCACGACGGCGCGCACCGATACCGCGACCTACGCGCTCACGGCCGGGCAATCCTACGATCTGCAGATCCAATATTGGCAACCGGCACCGGCGGGGGCCGGCATCCACCTGTCCTGGAGCAGCCCGACGATCGGGACCCAGGTGATCGATCCGGCGACGCCGCTCGGCCTCAATATCGGCTATGCCGGCCCGGCCGACCCGAACCTGATCTTCGCCGATGCGGTGAAGCAGTCCTACGGCTTCCAGATCTATACCGATCATACGGACGCGAGCCACCCGGCCAAGGTCGATGCGAACGGCTGGCCGATGCAAGACGCGACCCTGCCGGTCTGGATGAGCCACACCGAGCCCGGCGGCACCTATAACCTGCGCTTCAACGGCCAGGCCCAGGTGGTCGACTGGCTCGGCGCCGGCAGCTTCTCGAGCGGCGGCAAGAGCTACGGCGCGATCGTGCCGTCGGGCGTCGGGTTCGACCCGACCACGAACACGACCTCGATCAGCTGGACCATCGGCGCCAATGCGCCCACGAAGGCGGTCTGGCTCGGCTTCGGCGCGACCCGGCGCGTGCCGGGCGGACCCGGCGGCACCGGCGTCACCAACGTGGCCCTGCTGCGGCCGCTCGCGCTCAACGGCACGGCAAGCCACGCGCCGGGCGAGCTGTTCACCGCCGAGTTCAAGAACCTGCTCGGCGGCTTCACCGCGATCCGCTTCATGGATTACCTGGCGACGCTCAACAATCAGCAGGTCAGATGGACCGACCGGATCAAGCCGACCGACTGGAGCCAGTACCAGCCGACCACTGGCTACGGCTACCAAGGCAAGGGCGCGTCCTGGGAATATCTGGTGGCGCTCGCCAACGAGACGGGCAAGGACGCCTGGATCAATATCCCGCTCAATGCCAATGATGACTACATCACCAAACTCGCCCAATTACTGGCCTACGGCAGCGACGGCACCAATCCCTACACTGCGCCGCAGGCGGCCCCGGTCTATCCGCCGCTGAATTCGAACCTGCGGGTCTATGTCGAATATTCCAACGAGATCTGGAACGCGTACTTCCTGCAGCATCAGCAGCTGAGGACGGCCGCCAATGCCGAGGTCGCGGCCGGCGCCTCGCCCTTGAACTACGACGGCACGACCGACCCGAGCGTCTGGTTCAAGCGCCGCATCGCCGAGCGCATCAAGGAGATCAGCGACCTGTTCCGCGGCGTCTGGGGCAGCCCGGCCATGCTGACCAGGATCCGTCCGGTCTACGAGTTCGAATATGGCGACGCCGGCGCCTATGCCCAGGTCGGCCTGCAATTCCTCGACGCCTATTACGGCAACGGCGACGGCAAGGCCCACGTGGCGAACCCGGTGCCGGTCAACAGCTACATCTGGGGCGGCGGCGGGGCCTGGTACTCGACGGTCAACAACGACGGCGCCGCCAGCGTCACCGACATGTACGGCTCGGGCCTCAGCATGTCGTCGATCCAGACCACGATCACCGACACGAATCTGGTGCGCGCCTTCGGCCTGCATGTCGCCGGCTACGAAGGCGGCTTCTATGTCGGCAACAACTCCGGCAGCACGTCAACAAGCCAGCAGGCCCTGCAGCTCTCCGCCAACTATTCCTCGGCGGCGGCCGGAATGGAGGCGCAGAGCATCAACCTGTTCTACCACGACGGCGGCGAGCTGCCGTTCGTGTTCAACTCGGTCGGCGGCACCTATGGCGTGGCCGGACCGACGCTCCATGAGCAGGCCACGCCGAAGCTCGCGGGCATCGCCGCCGCGACGGCAGCCCTGCCGGCAGCCCCGCTCATCGGCAGGGCGGCGCCGGCGACCCTGCCGATCTCGACGGCGGCGCTGGCTTCGGGCACCACGGCCGCGGGCGGCACGCTGGCGGCACCCGGGCAATATATCGGCTGGACCATCAGCCTGGCGGCCGGCGGGAAATTCACCGTCGCGACCGACAGTGCCACCCCGGCGGCCCAGGTGATCTACATCGACGGGGTCCCGGCCGGCGCCGGCCCCTGGACCGGCCCGCTCGCCAAGGGGCTGCACGGCATCCGCGTCCAGGACATCGGCGCGGGCGGCATGACCCTGCGGAACCTTGCGGTGACCGCCGCCCCCTGATCAGGCGCGCCGGCGGATCTCGATCCGGGCGTGATCGGGCAACTGCACCACGGCGACCAGCTCGCTGCCGGTCGTGGTGCAGAAATGCTCGAAATCCTTGGGCGCGCCCGGATCGGTCGCCAGCACCGCCAGCACCTCGCCGACCGCGACATTCTTCAGCGCCTTGCGCGCCTTCAGGACGGGGAGCGGGCAGATCAGCCCGCGGGCATCGAGTTCGGTCACCATGGCCGGAACATGGCGCGCGCGGCGGCCTGGCGCAAGGTCGCGGCCATCGGTCCCGCGCACCGGGTTTGACCGCGTCCCCGCGGCGGTCCATCATCGCGCCCGGAGGATTTCGCGAACGCCTCGGGGGAAGCGCCAGCATCTGATGAAACGAGAAGCCGAGCCGGATCAGGAAGCGCGGACCGTCACCACCACCTGCTACATGTGCGCCTGCCGCTGCGGCATCCGCGTGCATCTGCAGGGCAATCAGGTCCGCTATATCGACGGCAATCCCGACCACCCGGTCAACAAGGGCGTGCTGTGCGCCAAGGGCTCGGCCGGGATCATGCAGCACCTGTCGCCGGCACGCCTGACGGCGCCGCTGAAGCGGGTCGGTCCGCGCGGCTCGGGCGAGTTCGTGACCATCTCATGGGACGAAGCGCTCGCTACCGTGACCGAGCGGCTGCGCCATATCCGCGCGACCGATCCGAAACGCCTGGCGCTCTATACCGGACGCGACCAGTCCCAGGCGCTGACCGGCTGGTGGGCGAGCCAGTTCGGCACGCCGAACTATGCCGCCCATGGCGGCTTCTGCTCGGTCAACATGGCGGCGGCCGGGCTCTACACCTTCGGCGGCTCGTTCTGGGAATTCGGCGAGCCGGACTGGGAACATTCCAACTATTTCCTGCTGTTCGGCGTCGCCGAGGATCACGGCTCCAACCCGCTCAAGATCGGCCTGTCCAGGCTCAGGGCGCGCGGCGCCAAGATCGTCTCGATCAACCCGATCCGCACCGGCTATTCCGCCATCGCCGACGAATGGCTCGGCATTCGCCCCGGCACCGACGGGCTGCTGGTCGCGAGCCTGATCCGCGAGCTGCTGCGCGCCCAGAAGATCGACAAGGAGGCACTGACCCGGACTTCGAACGCCGCCTGGCTGGTGATCGACGACCCGGGTGCCGAGGAAGACGGGCTCATCGCCCGGGACGAGGCGGGCCATCCGCTGACTCTCGACGCCGCCGGAACCGTCGGCCGGGCGTTCGATCCGGCGCGCACCCCGCTCCTGGGCGGCCAGGCGACCTTGCCCGACGGCCGCCGCGCCGTGCCGGCGTTCCAGCTGATGGCGGCGCGCTTCCTCGACGATCGATACGCCCCCGAAACGGTCGCGGCCGAGACGGGAATCGGCGCCGCGACCATCCGCCGGATCGCGGCCGAGCTGGCGGCTGCGGCCTTCTCGTCCGGGCTCGAGCTGCCGGTGCCCTGGACCGATTGGCAGGGCGTGCGCTACGGGACCATGGTCGGCCGTCCTGTCTCGATGCATGCGATGCGCGGCGTCTCGGCCCATTCCAACGGCTTTCACACCTGCCGCCTGATCCATCTCCTGCAGATGCTGCTGGGCACGATCGATGCGCCGGGCGGCTTCCGCTACAAGCCGCCCTATCCGAAGCCGGCGCCGCCGGTGGTGAAGCCGGCCGGCAAGCCCGCCGGCGTCGTGCCGAACTGGCCCTTGACCGGGCCGCCGCTGGGATTTCCGACCGGGCCGGAGGACCTGCTGGTCGAGCGCGACGGCCGTCCGTGCCGGCTCGACAAGGCCTATTCCTGGGAGGCGCCGCTCGCCGCCCATGGGCTGATGCATCTGGTCATCCGCAACGCCTGGGCCGGCGATCCCTATCCGATCGACACCCTGTTCATGTTCATGGCCAACATGAGCTGGAACTCGTCGATGGCGGTCGGCGAGACCATGCGCATGCTGACCGACAAGGACGAGGCGACGGGCGAACATCGCATCCCGTTCATCGTCTATTCGGATGCCTATGCCTCCGAGATGGTCGCCTATGCCGACCTGGTGCTGCCGGACACGACCTATCTGGAGCGGCACGACTGCATCTCGCTCCTGGACCGGCCGATCTCCGATGCCGACGGCGCCGCCGATTCGATCCGCCGCCCAGTCGTGCCGGCCGAGCGCGACGTGCGGCCGTTCCAGGACGTGCTGATCGAGCTGGGCGCGCGGCTGGGACTGCCCGGCCTCGTCAGGGAAGACGGCAGCCCGCGCTATCCCGGCCTCTATCCCGACTATATCGTCCATCACGAGCGCAAGCCCGGCCAGGGCCTGTTGGCCGGCTGGCGCGGCGAGGATGCCGAGTGCGAGGCCCTGGGTCCGCCCAACCCGGCCCAGCTCGAGGCCTACATGGCGAACGGCTGCTTCTGGCGGACCGAGATCCCGGAAGAGGCGCGCTACTTCAAGCACGTCAACCAGGCCTATCTCGACTGGGCCAACGGCATGGGCTTCATGGACCGGCCGGAACCGGTCATCCACCAGCTCTATGCCGAAAGCCTGCAGCGCTTCCGCCTGGCCGCCGCCGGCCACGGCCCGATCCAGCCGCCGGACGAGCATCGCCAGCGGATCGCGGACTATTTCGATCCCCTGCCCTTCTGGTATCCACCCTTCGAGGAGGCAGCGCTCGGTGCCGGGGAATTCCCGCTCCATGCGCTGACTCAGCGGCCAATGGCCATGTACCATTCCTGGGGCTCGCAGAACGCCTGGCTGCGCCAGATCCATGGCGAGAACCGGCTCTATGTCGCCCGCTCGCTTGCCACGTCCCTCGGCATCGCCGACGACGATTGGGTGCGGCTCACGAGCCATCACGGCACGATCACCGCCCAGGCACGCCTGATGGAGGGGGTCAATCCCGACACTGTCTGGACCTGGAACGCGATCGGCAAACGGTCCGGCGCGTGGAACCTGGCACCCGACGCGCCCGAGGCGACGCGGGGTTTCCTGATGAACCACCTGATCAGCGACCTGCTGCCATCGCGCGCCGGCGGCTATCGCTATGCCAATGCCGACCCGGTGACCGGCCAGGCCGCGTGGTACGATCTCAAGGTCCGACTGGAGCGGATCGAAGCTCCGGATGCGCTGATGCCGACCCTGGGCCTGCCGCCCGGCCTGCCCGCGCGCCCGCGGAAGCTCGGCTACGGCGGCTGGTTCAAGAAAGACAAGAAGGTGCGCGCATGACCGGCCTGCCGACCCCAGGCGCCACGCGGCTCGGCCTGGTCATCGACCTCGACATCTGCGTCGGCTGCCATGCCTGCGCCGTCAATTGCAAGGAATGGAACACGGGCGGCACCGCCGGCCCCCTGACCGACCTCATGCCCTATGACGCGATGCCGGACGGCGTCTGGTTCAACCGCGTCCACAGCTACGAGGTCGGCGACGGCGCCGCCGGCCGGACCGTGCATTTCCCGCGCTCCTGCCTGCATTGCGACAATGCGGAATGCGTCACCGTCTGTCCGACCGGCGCCTCGCTGAAGCGGGCCGAGGACGGCATCGTGCTGGTCAACGAGGATATCTGCATCGGCTGCAAGCTCTGTTCCTGGGCCTGCCCCTATGGCGCACGCGAATTCGACGAGGACGTCGGCGTCATGCGCAAATGCACGCTCTGCGTCGACCGGATCTATGACGAGGCGCGGCCGGAAGCGGAGCGCGTGCCGGCCTGCGTTTCGACCTGTCCCGCCTCCGCTCGGTTTTTCGGCGACCTGGGCGACCCCGCGTCGGACGTATCGCGCATGGTCGAGGCGCGCGGCGGCATGGCGCTGATGCCGGAACTGGATTATCGCCCGACCAACCGCTATCTGCCGCCGCGGCCGCGCGGCGGCGGCTGCTCGTCCCACCTTAACAGCCCCGCCCTGGAACCGGCCGTGCCGGAAGGCACCGGCTTCCTCGGCTGGCTCGATCGGCTGCTGTCCGCCTGATGCATCCCGCCCTTTCGGTCATTGTCTTCACCGTCGCCTCGGGCATCGGCTATGGCATGCTGATGCTGCTGGCGATCCTGCTGCCGACAGCCGCCGCCCCCGCCGACCGGCTGTTCGGTGCGGTTGCCCTCGGCTTGGCGCTTGCCGCGATCGGCGGCGGCCTGCTGTCGTCGACCGCGCATCTGGGCCGGCCGGAGCGGGCCTGGCGCGCCTTCTCGCAATGGCGCAGCTCATGGCTGAGCCGCGAGGGTATCCTGGCGGTCCTGAGCCTGCTCGCGATCGCAGCCCTGGCACTGGTCTGGCCGATCCTGGCCGCCCCCGCGCCCTGCATCGACGCGACGGTCATCCTCGCCGGCCTGCTCTCGGCCGCGACCGTCGGGGCGACGGCGATGATCTACCGCTCGCTGAAGCCGATCGCGCGCTGGCACAATGGCTGGACCGTGCCCTGCTACCTCGCGCTCGCGCTCGCCTCGGGCAGCCTCTGGCTCGCCTGGGCCGGGGCGGCGACCGGTGAAGCCGATGTCATGCCGCGGAGCCTCGCGCCCTGCCTGGTGCTGGTCGCGGCCGCGGTGAAGGCGTTCTATTGGCGCCATACCGACCGGATGCAGCCGGTGAGCAGCATCGGCACCGCAACCGGCCTTGGCGGGTTCGGCCAAGTCCGCCCGCTCGATCCGCCGCACACGGCCGAGAATTACGTCATGAAGGAGATGGGCTTCCGCATCGCGCGCAAGCATGCAGCCAAGCTGCGCCGGATCGCGGGCGGGCTCGGCGTCGTGGCGCCGTTGCTGCTGATGCTGGCGGGCTGGATGGTGCCCGCCCTGGACGGCCCAACCATCCTGCTTGCGGCTCCAGTCGCGACGATCGGCGTGCTGGTCGAGCGCTGGCTGTTCTTCGCCGAGGCGAAGCACCTGGCAATGCTGTATTACCGGGCCGACGTCGCCTGAGCGAGGGCCCGGTCCCTAAAAAGCACGACGCCAACAAGGGATCCCCCGTTGGCGTCGCCTATTGGTGCTTCGGCCTAGTCGGTTTTACGGAAACAGGCTGTCGATCGAGGATTGATCGAGGGCCGCACCGGAATCGACGATCTCGACGACGGGCTCCTTGGCCTTCTTCTCGGCCTTCTTCTCCGGCGATTTTTCGGCTGCCTTCGGCTTTTCCGCGGGGGCGGCGGCGGCCGGAGGTGCCGGCTCGGCCGCAGCGGCAGCCCACTCGTCCTCGACGGAAGGCGTCGCAAAGCCGCCCGCCAGCAGGTTATCGACCTCGCTCTGATCGACGCCGCCCGAAAGCGACGGCCCGTTCATCAGATGGGCATCGGGCCGCATGTCCCGCTCGCCCACCGGCACCTCGTCGGCCCTGACGCCATCGATGCCCCAGATGCGGATCATCGCGTCGACCCGCTCTTCGAGATACCGCAGGGTCGACACGACCTTCGAGATGCGCTGGCCGGTGATGTCCTGGAAACCGCAGGCCATCAGGATGTTGGTCGCCTCGATGTCGAGCTGCTCGGCCTCGTCGCCGAGCCCTTCGGCCTTCTTGACGCGCTGGGCCAGCTCCATGATGCGCTCGGCACCATTGAGGATGTCCGACGTCGCCCGCTCGGTCGCATGCACGATCGCGTCCAGCTCCTCGGTCGCGAGGTTGATGCGCCGCGTGCTGCCGGGGCCGGAATCGTCGGCCGGCTTCATCGCCCAGATCTCGGTCTTCGCCTTGCGGATCGACGCCGCCATCTCGATCAGCTCGCGCCGCAGCACTTCGAGATGGACGTCCTCGGCGGAGCGAACCTGGGACTGCTCGATCCATTGCCGGATCGAGCGCAGACCGGCGTGGTATTCGTCGACCGCCAGCACGGCCGCCCGCTTGTCCCGCATCCGCAGGAAGGCGCGCCCGGCTTCCGAGGACAGCAGCGCGTCCTCGATGGCAATATACTGCTCGCCGGCCAGGTCCTTCGGGACCTTGAGACCTGACATGTTCACTACCCCCGGGAGTGAGATCACAGCACCGACGCGATCTTGGTCTTCAACGTCTCGGCATTGAAGGGCTTCACGATGTAGTTGCTGACGCCGGCGGCCTTGGCGGCGACGACGTTCTCGGTCTTGGACTCGGCGGTCACCATGATGAACGGCGTCGCCTTCAGCGCATTGTCGGCGCGCACGAGCTTCAACAGCTCGAGGCCGGACATCGGCTCCATGTTCCAGTCCGAGATGATGAGGCCGAACTTGTGGCCGCGCATCTTGTCGTAGGCCGAAGCGCCGTTGTCGGCCTCTTCGATATTGGTAAACCCGATCTGGTTGAGCAGGTTTTTGATGATCCGGCGCATCGTGCTGTAGTCGTCAACCACCAGCACCGGCACACTCGTATCCATCCGAACGTCCTCTTCGTGGGGTAAATCGCATCGGCGAAAGGCGGGGCTAACATAGAAAGCGCGCGGTTAAGAAGGTGTTTAGTTTTCAAGCAGGCGCGCCAGTCTCTCGACCGCCCCGCGGATTTCGGCGGGGCGTGCCGCCGCGAAGCCGAGGATGAATCCCGGGCGCGCCGGCCCGTAATAGAAGCGCGACAGCGGCCGCAGCTCGATGCCGAGGCGGCGTGCCGCCTCGGCGATCGCGACATCATCCCGGTCCGGCGGCAGATAGGCGCAAGCATGCAGCCCGCCGTCGATCGGTCCCAGGGTCAGCCGGCCGTCGAGCCCCGCGACCGCGTCGACCAGCGCCTGGCGCCGCTCCTCATAGACCGTGCGCATGTGCCGAAGGTGCGTGCCGAGGTGCCCCTCGCTGATGAAGTCTGCGAGCGCCGCCTGGGGCAGGGTCGAAGTATGGCCATCGACCAGCGCCCGCGCCGCCACGAACCGCGCGGCAAGGTCGGGCGGCGCCACCAGATAGGCGAGGCGCAGGGCCGGAAACATCAGCGTGTTAAAGGTGCCGACGTAGACGACGCGACCGGCCTCGTCCAGCCCCTGCAGTGCTGCGAGCGGCCGCCCCTGGAAGCGGAACTCGCTGTCGTAGTCGTCCTCGATGATGAAGGCGCCGGCACGCGCCGCCCAGGCGAGGAGCTGCAGCCGGCGCGGCAGGCTCATCGCCACGCCGGTCGGGAATTGATGGGACGGCGAGACATAGGCCAGGCGGGCTTGGGGCGCCAGGCGCTGCCCCGCCGCGACATCGATGCCCTCGTCGTCGACCGGCACCGGCACGACCGTGGCCCCGGCGGCGAGGAAGGCCCCGGCCGCCGCCCGATAGCCCGGCTCCTCATGCCAGACGGCATCGCCCGGATCGGTCAGGAGCCGGCAGGCGAGATCGATCGCCTGCTGGCTCGAGGTCACGACCACAACCTGATCGGGCGAACAGGCGACCGCCCGGGTCGAACCGACATAGGCGGCGATCGCCTCGCGTAGCGGCCGGAAGCCGGCACGGTCGCCGGCGATCAGGTGGTCAGGGCCTGGCGCGCGGGTCGCCCGGGCCAAGAGCCGGGCCCAGAGCTGACGCGGGAACAGGTCGAGCGCCGGCACCGACGGCAGGAAGGCGCGGCCGACCGGTGTCGCCTCGCGACCATAGGGCTGCGCCATCAATTCGCCGCGCCGCGACAGACCCGTCGGCGCCGGCTTGCCCCGCCCGGCCCGCGCCGCACGGGCCGGCGCCAGCTCGCGCTCCGGCAGGTCGGAGCTGACGAAGCTGCCGCTACCATGGCGCCGTTCGATGAACCCCTCGGCCTCGAGTTGGTCGTAGACCGCCTCGACCGTATTGCGCGACAGGCCGGCATCCTCGGCCAGCCGGCGGCTTGCCGGCAGGGCGACGCCGGGCGCCAGCGCGCCGTCGAGGATGGCCTTGCGCAGCCGGGCATGAAGCCGCGCCATCAGCGAGCCGCCGTCGACGCCGGCGCGATCAAGCCCATCCAGCAAAGGTACCGGCAAACCGCGCGACCGTCGTGCCATGGAGCCTCGCAAGTGGTTGGCCACGGCGACCGATCACGGCCGCCCTCGAAACCACTATGGCGCGCCCCGTCCCGGCGGTGAAGCATCCGATCTGGCGGGGACGATGCACCCCATGCATGCCGCGTGGAAATGGCTTAAGCTCGCCCCGGTCACTTCAGGCGAGGCAATCGGTTGGGCGAGCGGACAGCACATTCGACGGGCGGCGGCACGCGCGTCGTCACCATCCTCATGGGCGTGTCGCTGGCGCTTAACCTGCTGGCGGGCGGCGCCTACGTCGGCTCGACCTATTTTGCCGCCCGCCAGGCCCGGCCCAATCTCGTCGACCGGCGGTTCGGCGATCTGGCGCGCAAGCTGGGCGTCGACCCCGAGGCCGATGCCGGCTTCGCGACGTTCCACCACGCGGTCAAGGTCGCCCTCGAAGTCCGCCATGTCCGCAGTCAGCCGCTGATCGAGGAGATCATCGCCGAATTCGCCAAGCCCATGCCCGATCCGGCGCGCATCGAGACGCTGCAGGATGCCGTCCTGGCCATCCGGCGCTCGACCGGTGACGAAACCCTCGCGGCACTCGTCACCTTCCTGGCACAGGCGACGCCCGATGAACGCGCCAAGCTGATCGAGCTGCTGCGCGATCGAAAGAACGAAGACACCATGCCGCTACGCTTCGGGCTGGTGCCTTAAGCTGAAATCCTGGGCTTGGGTCAGCCGGGCATCCGTTCGAAGATCCTGAGCCCCGGCGGGATCACGGCCCAAGCCGGCCGGTCGCGGGTGAAGATCGCGGAGGTTGGGCGAAAGAATGAGGGATCGTCGAGCGAGCCCGCATAGATCGTGAATTCGTCGTCTTTGCCGACCTCTACGCCGAAGACGATGCTGCCGCAGACCGGACAGAAATTGCGCACCGAGTCCCCGCCGCTCGCGGCCTTGCTGACGAACATGCGCGTCTGCCCGCTGAAGCACACGGCCGTGCCGGCAAACCCCATGAAGGGCATGAAGGCCGAGCCGGACGCCTTGCGGCAATCGGCGCAGTAACAGTAGCCGGCATAGAGCGGCTCGCCTCGTGCCTCATAGCGCAGCGCCCCGCAGAGGCAGCCTCCGGTGTGAATATTTCCAGCTTCTTTCGTCATGCCCCGTGCTCCAACGCGATGGTACCTCACTGAAGTCGCCTCGCCAGCTTGGGATTGTGCCGGTCTGCGTAAGCGTGTCTTCCTGCCAACGGCTGTTCGCCCGATCATTGATCGTCGCCATCTACCGCCCAAGTTCAGGACGCGCTTGTCGCGTCCAACCATAACCGAGCGTGTAAGGAGCGGCCTGTCCATGGCTAAAGCGATCAAGATCGATTTCGTATCCGATGTGTCCTGCCCCTGGTGCGTCATCGGGCTCGGAAACCTGGATGCCGCGCTGAAGCGCTTCGATGGGCAATTGACGGCCGATATCCGCTTTCAGCCGTTCGAGCTCAATCCGGGCCTGCCGCCGGAGGGCGAGAGCCGTTTCGACAATGTGGCGCGCAAATACGGCGTCGGGCGCCAGCAGGCGATCGCGAATCGGGAGCGTCAGCGCGTCCTCGCCGCGCAAGTGGGATTCACCATGGTGACCACGGACGAAAGCCGCTTCTACAATACGTTTGACGCGCATCGCCTGCTGCACTGGGCCCGGATCGAGGGGCGGCAAGAAGAACTGAAGCGCGCCCTGCTGGCCGCCTACCACGGCAAGATGGAGGATCCGAGCAACCATGACGTGCTTGCGGCCGCGGCCGCGGCCGCCGGCCTCGATGGCGACGCAGCCCGCGACGTGCTGACCTCAGGGCGTTACGCCGGCGAGGTGCGTGATGCCGAACGGAAATGGCAGGAGGCGGGGATCAGCGGCGTTCCCGCCGTGGTCATCAATGATCGCTACCTGATCACCGGCGCCCAGCCGCCGGAGGCGTTCGAGCAGGCCATCCGTAGGGCCGCGTCTGAAGCGACGCCCTGACGTCCCCTAACCCCGGCTCCGCGCTGCGAGGCGGGTAAGCGCGGCATTCACGGCTTCGGGCTGGGTGTGATGCAGCATATGGCCGACGCCGGACAGGACCTGGAAGCCGGCGTCCGGCACGGCGCGCGCCAGGCGGAAGGCGTGGGCGGCGGGATCGACGATCTTGTCGGCGCCGCCGGTCAGGATCTCGACCGGCACCGCAATCCGCCGGTACCCGGGCCGCAGCCGGGCCACGTCGGTATTGAGCGCCGCCAGATCCTCGGCATTGGCGCGCAGCTGCGAGGGACGGAGCGACATTTCGATCGGGAAATTGGCAAAGCTCGGCGGCACCGGCTCGGGTGCGAACAGTTGCGCGATGATGTCCTGCGCCAGGCCATTGGCCAGCGCCGGCGCCAATGCCCGGCTCATCAGCCCGCCGATCACCGGCGCCGCCGGCAGGCCCGCAACCCACAGCGCCGCCTCGCGCGCCGGGTGGCTCCAGCCGGCCAGCACGAGTATGCCGGCCGTGTCGGCGGGGAATTCCTGGGCATAGGCCAGCACCAGCGCGCCGCCCCAGGAATGTCCGATCAGGAGCGGCCGCTCGACGCCAAGCCGGGCGAGCGCCCGATGCAGCAGGCGCGCCTGGGCCTCCGGTCCGGTCAGCTCGGCCCGCGGCCGATCGCTATGGCCATAGCCGGGCCGGTCGATCGCGATCAGCCGATGGCCGGCACCGACCAGGGGCGCGAAACGGCTCGCCAACAGATCCTCGACCATGCCGCCGGCGCCATGAACGAAGACGACCGGGCGGCCCGCCCCTTGTTCGATCCAGTGCAGGCGGACGCCATCGACCTCGATGAAGCGGCCACACGGCGGATGGGCGGCCTCGATCCGGCGCGCCTCGGCCTCCTCGTCCGGCCACAGCGACGCGATCAGATTGCCCGGGTCGGGCCGTTGCAGACCCCGGGCGAACTCCGCCAACTTGCGTGCCCCCTCCTCGGCCGCCGCCATGAACGCGTCAAGCGGCTTGTCGCTCACAGCAACCGGTCCAGCACACGACGGTAAGCCGCCGCCGCGTCGACCTCGGCCGGGTGTCGCCCGTCACGGACGCGCCAGTGGCCGCCGACCAGGACATGGCGCACCGGGGACATGTTGCCGGCGAAGACCAGGGCATCGACCAGCCGGTCGCCGCTGCGACCATAGATCTGCGGATGGTCGCCATCGAGCACGATCAGGTCGGCGCGATGGCCGGCCTTGAGCGCGCCGATAGGCCGGCCGCAGGCAAGCGCGCCGCCCTCGAGCGCCCGCGACCATAGCGCCGCCCCGGTCGATTGGCCCGGCAGTGCGGCGACATTGCGCCGGAGCGTGGCCAGCCGCCGGCCATATTCAAGCCAGCGCAGTTCCTCGATCGGGCTCACGGAGATATGGCTGTCCGAGCCGATGCCCCAGGTGCCGCCTGCCGCCTGGAAGGCTTCGAGCGGAAACAGCCCGTCGCCGAGATTGGCCTCGGTCGTGGGACAGAGCCCGGCGACGGCGCCGCTGCCTGCCAGCCGGTTCATCTCGTGCCGGGTCATATGCGTTGCATGCACCAGGCACCAGCGCCGATCGACCCGCTGATGATCCAGCAGCCATTCGACCGGGCGGGCACCGCTCCAGCCGAGGCAGTCCTCGACCTCGCGCACCTGCTCGGCGACATGCATATGCACAGGCGCCGTCGGGTCGATCGCGCCCAGGCCGGCCAGCATTTCCGAGAGCGCCTCGGGCGGCACCGCCCGCAGGGAATGCGGCGCGACGCCGATGCGGACCTGCCCGTCGCCGGCCGTCATGCCCGCCAGGTCCGAGACCAGTGCCAGGAACCGGTCGGCCGAGAGCACGAAACGCCGCTGGCCCGCGGTGGGCGCCAGCCCGCCGAATCCGCTCGTCTGGTAAAGCACCGGCAGCAGGGTCAGCCCGATGCCCGATTGTGCCGCCGCCGCCAGCACCGAGCGCGACAGCGCTGCCGGATCGCCGTAGGACCGGCCGTCCGGCGCGTTGTGCAGATAGTGGAATTCGGCGACGGCGGTGTACCCCGCCTTCAGCATCTCGATCTGCAACTGGATCGCGATGGTTTCGAGATCGTCGGGCGACAGCGCCTCGGCGAAGCGGTACATGACCTGGCGCCAGTTCCAGAAGCTGCCGGGATCGAGCTCGGCCGCCTCGGCCAGGCCGGCCATGGCGCGCTGGAACGCGTGGCTATGGAGGTTCGGCATGCCCGGCAGCACCGGCCCGGCCAACCTTTCCGCCCCGGCCGCCCTGGCCGAGGCCGGATCGACGCCGGCCTCCACGGCCACGATATCGCCGCTGGCCTCGTCGACGGTCAGCAGCACATCCCGGGCCCAGCCTTCCGGCAGCAGAGCAGATTCAGCAAACAGCGCGGTCATTGAACCGACTTCTCCGATATGATGTGCCGGTGGAGCCTATTCCGGAGACTAGGGTGACGGCAATCTGGGACAGCCTGTGGATCGACGTCGACCTGGCGACGATGCAAACGCATGCGCCTTACGGAGCGGTCCGCGACGGCGCGCTCGCGATCAAGGACGGGCGCATCGCCTGGCTCGGTCCGCGTGCCGAACTGGCGGACCGGCCGGCGCGGCTCGCCCGCGAAGTGATCGAGGGCGGGGGGCGCTGGATGACGCCAGGGCTGATCGATTGCCACACCCATATTCTATTCGGCGGCGAGCGCGCGCGCGAGTTCGAACTGCGGCTCGAGGGCGCGAGCTATGAGGAGATCGCGCGCGCCGGCGGCGGCATCGTCTCGACCGTGGCCGCGACGCGGGCCGCCAGCGAGGAGGAACTGATCGCGGGCGCCACCCGCCGGCTGAGGCCGTTCCTGGCCGAGGGTGTCACCACCGTCGAAGTGAAGTCGGGCTACGGGCTCGACCTCGACAACGAACTCAAGATGCTCCGCGCCGCGCGCCGGCTCGGCGAGCGCCTGCCCGTCTCGATCCGCACGAGCTTCCTCGGCGCCCATGCCGTGCCGCCGGAGTTCAAGGGACGCCAAGCCGACTATGTCGACTTGATCTGCCGGGAAATGCTGCCGGCGGTCGCGCGTTCCGGCCTCGCCGACGCCGTCGACGGCTTCTGCGAGGGCATCGCCTTCACGCCCGGCGAGACCGCGCGGATGTTCGAGGCGGCAACCGCACTCGGCCTTCGGGTCAAGCTCCATGCCGAGCAATTGTCCGACCTGGGCGGTGCGGCACTCGCCGCGCGCTTCGGGGCGCTCTCGGCCGACCATCTGGAATGCCTCGGCGCAGACGGCATCGCCGCCATGGCGGCGGCCGGCACGGTCGCGGTGTTGTTGCCGGGCGCCAATTATTTCCTGGCCGAGACCCGGCGGCCGCCGGTCGAGGAGCTGCGCCGGGCCGGCGTGCCGATCGCGCTTGCCTCCAACTGCAATCCGGGCTCGGCGCCGGTGCTCTCGCTGCTGCTGATGCTGTCGATGGGCTGCAACCTGTTCCGCCTGACGCCAGAGGAAGCGCTGGCCGGGGTCACGCGCCAGGCCGCCCGCGCACTGGGATTGGCCGACCGCGGCCAGTTGGCGGCCGGTCTGCGCGCGGATCTGGCGCTGTGGGACATCGAGGAGCCCGCGGCGCTGTCCTACTGGATCGGTGGCAATCCCTGTGCCGCCGTCGTGCAGAGTGGCGTCGTCGTGAAATCGTTTTCATAAGGCTGCACCCGGAGAAAGCTGGCATAGAGCCTTGCGCCTTTCCCGGGAAATATCCGAAAATATGACAGTTTCATGAAAATCCGATCCCCCGCCATGCCATCATGATCGACGCTGCCGCCGAAGAAACGGTCGAGTCGGAGGGCGCGCCCGACGTCCCGGCACCGGCGCCGACCGCACCGCCGCCGCTGCGCCTGCTGCTGGATCTGGGTCCCGCGGATGCCGGCATGCTCGCCAAGGCCGAGCTGGTCCGCGTCCATGCGCCGAAACGTCCGGTCATGCGCCGGTTGCGCCAGGTCTTCTGGGATACGCCGGACCTGACCATCGGCCTCCAGGGCATCGGCTTCGCCATCGAGACCGTGGGCCGCCGCCGGCAACAACTGCTGCGTCCGATCGGGACCGCGCCGACCGGCGGCCGGGTCCTGGCCCCGGTCGCCGCACCGCTCGACGGTGAACGGCTGGATCCGGCGCGCCTCGCGTTTCTGCCCGGCATCGACGTCGGCCAGGTCGCGCGCCTGCTGCCGGGGGATCTGGTGCCGGTGCTGGCGCTCGACCTGCATCGCACGATCTGGCAGGTGCAATGGGGCGAGACCCGCCTCAGCCTCACCCTGGAGCGGGCCGAGATCGAGGCGACTGCCGGGCGGCTCTCACCCTGCCAACTGGAGCTGGCGCTCCAGGACGGCCCGGCCCGGGGTCTCTACGACTTCGCCGCCAAGCTGCACGAGGCCTTGCCGTTCGGGCTCGCGACCCATGATGCCGTGCAGCAGGCCTATCGCCTGGTCGCCGGCGAGGATTGGTGGCAGGTCGACCCCGGCCGTCCGCCCGCCCTCGATGCCGAGATGACCGTCGAGCAGGGCATCCTGGCGATCGGCCGGGCCGCGGTATCGGACCTGCGGGTCGAGATCGCCGGCCTGGACGTCACCATGTCGGCGGACCAGATCCATCGCGCCCGGGTGGCGCTCCGGCGCCTGCGATCGGTGCTGTCGGTCTTCCGCAAGGCGCTGCCCGACCAGGCGCGGCGCGCGCTCTCCGCCGATCTGGGGGCACTCGCATCGGCGCTCGGCCAGGCACGCGAATGGGACGTGTTCGTCGCCGGCACGCTCACCCCGCTGCTGGCGGCGCTCGGCGAGGAACGCGGCCTCAAGGGCCTGGGCTTCACCGCCGCCGTCCTGCGCGAGCGCGCAGCGGCCGACGCCCATGCCGCCGTCGGGGCGAGCGATTTCATGGGCCTGTCCCTGCGGCTCGCCGCCTGGTTCGATGCCGGCCTCTGGCCCGAGCCGCCGAGCGCGCAGGCGGCAGCGCTGCTTTCGGAGCCGCTCGGCCGCTATGCGACGGCGCTCCTGAAGAAGGGGCACAAGCGGTTCCTGGCGAGCGGCAATCACCTGTCCGGAGCGAGCGTCGGCGAACTGCACGGCTTGCGCATCGACGGCAAGCGCCTGCGCTACATCACGGAATTCTTCCGGCCGCTGTTTCCCGGCAAGGCGGGGCGCCGCTATGTCGCGGCACTCCGCGACATCCAGGACATCCTGGGCACGCTCAACGACGCGGTCGTGGCGCGCGGGCTGGCCGCCAAGCTCGCCGCCCAGGACGACAAGCACGGCGCCCGCACGGCCGGTCTCGTCGCCGGCTGGAGCGCCGCCGAGACCGAGGCCGCCCGCCAGCGTTTCGCCGAGGTCTGGGAGCGCTTCATGAAGGCGCCGCGCTTCTGGAAGGATGGCTGAGCAGCGCAGCAGCGATCCGGCAATTTCCGCGAGCCCCGAGATGGTCTAGGCTGGCGGGTGCAATGACCGCTGGAACGCCCACCGACATGCTCATCGAGATCGTCGCCGACCTGGTCTGCCCTTGGTGCTATATCGGGCAGCGGCGGCTCGAGCGGGCCCTGAAGCACGCGAGTGCCCCCGCGCCGCGGCTCGTGTGGCGTGCGTTTCAGCTCAATCCCGACATGCCGCTCGACGGCGTTCCGCGCCTGGCCTATCTGACGGCCAAGTTCGGCGGCACCTTCCATGCCGAGCGGATCTACGAGGCGATCGGCGAGGCCGGCGCCGCCGAGGGCATCCGGTTCGAGTTCGCCCGGATCGCGCGGACGCCGAACAGCTTGAACGCCCATCGCCTGAAACGGCTCGCCCGCCGGCACGGCATCGAGCCCGACGTGACGACGCGCCTCTACCGGGCCTATTTCGAGGAAGCGCGCGACATCGGGGTCGCGGGCGTGCTTGCCGACATCGCGGCCGAAGCGGGGCTCGGCCGGCCGGAAGCAGCGCGCTACCTCGCCTCTGATGCGGACCGCGCCGCCGTGCTGGCGGAGGACATCGGCGCGCGGCGATTGGGCATCAACGGCGTGCCCTGCGTGATCATCGGCGGTAAATACGCGCTGTCCGGCGCGCAGGAGCCGGAATTCTTCCTGCCGCTGTTCGACCTGGCGCGCCAGGAAGCTACGGCATCCGTCGAGCGCGGAACCCATGCTATGATCGACGGCGCTTCATGACGCAGAGCCCGATCGGATGAACAAGCCGCACCTTCAGCGGACCCAGAGCTGATGCGCCACGTCCGCTGGCTGCATCGACCGCTCTATGCGTGGATGCTGACGCTGGTGTTGCTGGCGGGCATCTGGATCGGCTATTTCGTCCAGGTCGAGGCGATCCGCGATCGGGCGGTGCGCGATGCCGGCGCCAAGGCCGACCAGATCGCGACGGCCTATGCCCGCTTCGTTTCGGGCAATCTCAGCCTGGTCGACAATGTCCTGCGCTTCATCACGGTCTACGACCGGGAGAACGGCCTCGACCGGACGGCGGCGCTCGTCGCTCAGCAACGCCTCTACGAGGCCTTCCACGGCAACGTCGCGATCCTGGATCCCGGCGGCGGGGGCGCTCTCATCAACAAGAACGGCATCGGCCCGATGTCGCTGGCCGACCGGCCGTATTTTCAGCAGGCCGTCTCCGGAGAAACCGACCGCCTGGTGGTCGGCAAGCCGGTATTCGCGCATAGCAACGGCCTTCTGGTGCTGCCGTTCGCCCGCGCCGTCCGCAGCCTGGATGGCAAGCTGCTGGGTGCGGTCGCAGCGTCGCTGGAGGTCTCCCTGCTCGAACAGCCCTATGACCAGACGGCGCTCGGGACCCACGGCGTGGTGGTGATGACCGGTACGGACGATCACGTCATCCGCGCCCGCATCCCCGAGGGTGCCAATTACATCGGACAGACCTCGAACGGATCGCGCCTGTGGACGGAGATCGCCAAGGCGCCGTCCGGCACCTACTGGCAGGTGAGCATCGTCGACGGCATCCAACGGCTCTATGCCTACCGGACCTTGCCGGACTTCCCGATCGTGGCGACGGCCGGCGTGGCGCTCGACGACATCATCGCCGACAGCTGGCAGCTCCGCAGCAATCTGCTTTATGCCGCCGGCGGCGCCAGCCTGGTGACCCTATTGCTGCTGCTTGGCTGGCTGCAGGAGCTGGCGAGCCGCCGGGCCTTGAGCGCCGAAACCAAGCGGGCCGACGCCGCCAGCCGGGCAAAATCGGACTTCCTCGCCAGCATGAGCCACGAGTTGCGCACGCCGCTCAACGGGTTGCTGGGCTTCGCGCGCCTGCTGCGCGCCGCCCCGCTGGACGAGCCCCATCGCCGCTATGTCGAACTGCTGAACGATTCCGGGCGGCATCTCTATGCGCTGATCAACGACATCCTGGATTTCTCGAAGATCGAAGCCGGCAAGATGGTGTTCGAGGAGGCGGCGATCGAGCTCAGGAGCCTGGTCGAGGGCGCGGTCGCGATTGCGGCACCGGCCGCGGCGGAGAAGCGCCTGGCGCTCGACTGCCAGCTCGACGACCGCCTCGGGACGTTCGTCCGCGGCGATCCCAACCGGGTTCGCCAGGTGCTGCTCAACCTCATTACCAACGCCATCAAGTTCACCACGACCGGCGGAGTCGAGGTCCGGGTGACGCCGGGCGACGGCGACCACGTCCGGTTCGAGGTGCAGGATACCGGCATCGGCATCGCACTCGAGAACCAAGCGAAGCTGTTCCAGCGGTTCGAGCAATTGGACCCGGGCACCAGCCGCAGCCACGGCGGGACCGGGCTCGGCCTGGCGATCTCGGCCAGCCTGGTCCGCCTGATGGCCGGCGAGATCGGCGTGTCGAGCCAGCTCGGCGCGGGCGCCACCTTCTGGTTCGAACTGCCCCTGCCCGCGATCCCGCCGGGCGAACTCAAGCTCGGCATCTCGCCGGAACGCAAGAATGTGAAGGACCGTATGCGTCGACTGTCGATCCTGGTCGCCGAGGATGTGCCGATGAACCAGATGCTGATCCAATCGCTGCTGGACAGCCTAGGGCACGATTGCCAGGTCGTCGACGACGGGCAGCAGGCGGTCGAGGCCGCCGCCGAAGCGCGCTACGACCTGATCCTGATGGACCTGCAGATGCCGGTCATGAACGGCCTCGACGCCGCCCGTGCCATCCGCGCCTTCACCGCGCCGGCCAGCCTCGTTCCCATCGTCGCAATGACCGCTAACGCCTTCGCCGAGGACATCGCCGCCTGCAAGGACGCCGGCATGAACGACTTCGTGCCGAAGCCGCTCGATTTCGACCGGCTCGCCGACACGATCGACCGCTGGGCAGAGACGGCGCCGGCGGAGATGTGAGCGACGCGGGGGAAATCACAGAAGTTCGTCATGCCCGGACTTGATCCGGGCATCCACGCGCTTCCGCTTGGCAGCTCTCGCGGCAGCAATGGCGAATGGCACAGCCCCCGTGGATGGCCGGGTCAAGCCCGGCCATGACGGAAATATTAGCTAACCGATTGAGATAAATTCAAAACGGAACGCGCCCTACCGCCGTCCGGTGGCCGGCTTCTTCACCAGGACCGGCGTCGGCGGCGGCAGTTTCGTCGGGGCGCCCGGCTTGGCGGCGGCGACGAATTCGGCGAGCTTGGCCAGGAGGCGCTTCACCGCCGTCACCCGGTCCTTCGCATCCTCCAGATTGCGCATCCAGACGAGCTTCTGGTCCGGCCGCACCTTCATGGTGCCGGCCTCCTTCTGGATGAGCTCGATCAGTTTGGCCGGATTGGCGAAGGTGTTGTTGCGGAAGGCGATGGTCGCGCCCTTCGGACCGGCATCGACCTTCTCGACCCCGGCCTGCTTGCACAGGCGCTTGATCGCGACGATTTCCAGAAGATTGTCGACCTCGGCCGGCAGCGGCCCGAACCGGTCGATCAGTTCGGCGGCGAAGCCGTCGATCTCGCGCCGGTCAACCAGGCCCGAGAGCCGCCGGTAAAGGCCAAGCCTGACCGACAGATCGGCGACATAGCCTTCCGGGATCAGGACCGAGGTGCCGAGCGTGATGGTCGGGACCCAATCCTCGGCCGCCAGCGTCTCGCCCTCGGCGCGTGCCCGCGCCTCGGCGACGGCCTCTTCCAGGAGATGCTGGTAGAGCTCGATGCCGACCTCGCGGATATGGCCGGATTGCTCGTCGCCCAAGAGGTTGCCGGCACCGCGGATATCGAGATCGTGGCTCGCGAGCTGGAACCCGGCGCCCAGGGTATCGAGCGTCTGCATGACCTCGAGCCGCTTCATCGCCGTCTCGGTCAGCGCCCGGTCGGGCGGCACGGTCAAATAGCAATAGGCGCGCGTCTTGCCGCGCCCGACCCGGCCGCGCAGCTGATAGAGCTGCGACAGGCCGAACATGTGCGAGCGATGCAGGATCATCGTGTTCGCGGCCGGGATATCGAGCCCCGATTCGACGATGTTGGTCGCGAGCAGCATGTCGTACTTGCCGTCGTCGAACGCGGTCATGATGTCTTCGAGTTCGCCCGGCGACAGGCGGCCGTGGGCGATGGCGACCTTGATCTCGGGCACGAGCTGGGTCAGCGCCTCCTTGACCCCGTCGAGGTCGGCGAGCCGCGGCACGATGTAGAAACATTGGCCGCCGCGATTGCGCTCGCGCAGGATCGCCTCGCGGATCACGACCGGATCGTAGGGCATGACGAACGTGCGCACGGCCAGGCGATCGACCGGCGGCGTCGCGATCAGGCTCATCTCGCGCACGCCGGACAGCGCCATCTGCAGCGTGCGCGGGATCGGCGTCGCCGTCAGCGTCAGGACATGGACGTTGGATTTCAGGCGCTTCAGCCGCTCCTTCTGCGACACACCGAAATGCTGCTCCTCATCGACGATCAGCAGGCCCAGGTGCTTGAACTCGACGCCCTTGGCGAGCAGCGCGTGGGTCCCGACGATGACGTCGACCTTGCCCTCGGCCAGATCCTTCCTCGTCTCCGCCGCCTGCTTGGCCGGCACCAGGCGCGACAGCTGCTCGACCCGCAGCGGCAGGCCGGCAAAGCGCGTCTGGAAATTCTTGAAATGCTGGCGGGCGAGCAGCGTCGTCGGCACCACCACCGCGACCTGGACGCCGGTCATGGCCGCGACAAAGGCGGCACGGAGCGCCACCTCGGTCTTGCCGAAGCCGACGTCGCCGCAGATGAGCCGGTCCATCGGCCGACCGGAGCCCATGTCCTCGAGCGTCTCGGCGATGGCGTTCAGCTGATCCTCGGTCTCGGGATAGGGGAAGCGTGCGGCGAATTCCTCGTAGAGCCCTTCCGGCGTCTGCAGGGTCTCGCCCTTGCGCACCTGGCGATCGGCCGCGACCTTGATCAGTTGGTCGGCAATGTCCTTGATGCGCTGCTTGACGCGCGCCTTGCGCGACTGCCAGGCGACACCGCCCAGCTTGTCGAGCTGCGCCTCGGAATCCTCCGAGCCGTAGCGCGACAGGATCTCGATATTCTCGACCGGGACGAACAGCTTGTCGTCGCCCTGGTAGATCACTCTAAGGCAGTCATGCGCCGCGCCGCCGACGTCGAGCTTCACCAGCCCATCATAGCGGCCGATGCCATGGTCGGCATGGACGACGAAATCGCCGACCGAGACGGCCGAGACCTCGGCGATGAACTTGTCGACGTTGGAGCGGCGGCGCTTCGGCCGCACCAGCCGGTCGCCCAGGATGTCCTGCTCGCCGATCAGCGTCAGCTTGCCGACCTCGTAGCCATGCTCGAGCGGCAGCACGACCAGCCCGACGCGCCGCGGCGACAGCTGCTGCAGGTCGCTCCAATGGGCGACCCGCTCGACGTCGCGGATGCCGCGCTCGGTCAGCACGCCCTTCAGGCGTTCGGCGGCGCCGGCGGTGAAGGCCGCGATCGCGACCTTGCGGCTGGCGCCCTGCAGCTCGGCGATCCGCTCGCGCACGACCTCGAACACGTTGATCTTGGGATTGGCCCGCGCCTCGGCGAAGCTGAGGCCCGGCCGGGCGCCCGCGTCATAGGTGCCGGCCGCCGCCTCGGGCGGCGGGGCGAAGGGCGTCACCTGGGCGACGGCGCGCTTGCCCAGGATCTCGGCCCATTCCGCCTTGCCGATGAACAGCTGATCGGGCTTCACCGGCTTATAGACGGTCGCGGCATCGCTGCGGACGGCACCGGTGAAGCTCTGGCGGGCGGCATAGAACTCGGCGATGGTCTCGAGCCGGGTCTGGCGCACGTCGTCGACCTGATAGTCCTCGCTGACCGCGGCGCCGGGCAGGTAGTCGAACAGCGTCTCCAGGCTCTCGTAATAGAGCGGCAGCCAATGCTCCATGCCGACATGGCGACGGCCGTCGCTGACCGCGACATAGAGCGGATCGTCCATGCCGGCGCCGCCGAACTGGTCGCGGTAGCGTGAGCGGAAGCGGCTGATCGCCTGTTCGTCGAGCAGCACCTCGCTGACCGGCGTCAAGGCGACGCCGTCGAGCTTGACGGTCGTGCGCTGGGTCATCGGATCGAAGCGGCGGATGCCGTCGATCTGATCGCCGAAGAAATCGAGGCGCAGCGGCTCGACAGTGCCAGCCGGGAACAGATCGATGATGCCGCCGCGCACCGCGAACTCGCCCGCCTCGCGCACCGTGTCGGTCCGGACGTAGCCGTTGTTGCCGAGGAACGACAGCAGCCGGTCGGTCGCGATGCGGCCGCCGACCTTCAAGGTCAGCACCCGCTCGCGGAAGATCTTGCGCGGCGGGACCCGCTGCATCGCCGCGTTCATGGTCGTCAGCACGATGCGCGGCTTGGCGCCGGCATCGTCGGCGAGCCGGGTCAGCGTCTCGATGCGCCGGCTGACGATCTCGGGATTGGGCGAGACCCGGTCATAGGGCAGGCAGTCCCACGCCGGGAACACCAGCACCTCGACCTCGGGCACGAAGAAGCCGAGCGCCGATTTCAGCCGCGCGACACGGCCGTCGTCGCGGCAGACATGCAGCAGGGTCTTGAGGAAGCCGCCGGCGACCAGCTGGCCGAGCGTCTGGGCGTCATGCCCTTCGGGCGCGCCATGGACCAGGACCTTGCCGGGTTTCGCCAGCAATTGATGAAGCGGCAGCACGGGTGCGGTGACCTCGCCTTGGGACGTCAGGCCGAGCGGGCGGAATAGCGGAACGCCCGCAGCGCCCGCATGACGTCGGTATCGAATTCCGCCGGCGGCTCGGCCTGGCCGGTCATCCAGTCCCAGAGGTCCGCATCGTTCTGCTCCAGCAGCGCCTCGTAGCGGGCGAGATCGGCCGGCGAGAATTCGCCCAGATGCGACTCGGCGAACGAACCCAGCAGCAGATCGGCCTCCTTGGTCCCGCGATGCCAGCTGCGGAACAACAGCCGCTTGCGGCGCTCGTCATCTGTCAGGGTCATGAAGCTCTCCGCGTCACGGTACAGGCTCGCGACGCGACTGATGGCGCGTCGATGGATTTCGTAAGAGATACCCGATACGAAATCGCGGTAGAAACGGGATATGGGGTGCAGCGGCGGAATATCAGCATCCCGCCCGTCCGACGCCCGTCCCGAACAAGGTCGAACCACCCCTTTGCGCCCGGAAATCCTGTTCCCGCTCTTCGCCCCGGTCACCTCGCTCAAGGGAATCGGGCAGCGCTTCGGCAAGCTGGTCGAGCGCGCCGCCGGGCCGCGCCTGGTCGATCTCCTGTGGGCGAAGCCGGCCGGCGTCATCGATCGCCGTTTCTCGCCCAAGCTCCGGGATGCGCCCCCCGGCCAGATCGCGACCCTGACCGTCCACGTCGACCAGCATCTGCCGCCGGGCAATGCCCGCCAGCCCTACCGGGTGCGCTGCTCCGACGAGACCGGGCACATCACGCTCACCTTCTTCCGCGCGCGCGGCGACTGGATCGAGAAGGTCCTGCCGCTGGGCTCGATCCGCGTCATCAGCGGCAAGGTCGAGAGCTATGGCGACCAGCTGCAGATGAGCCACCCCGACCATATGGCGCCCGAGGGCGAGGTGGAGCTCGCGATCGAGCCGGTCTATGGGCTGACTGCCGGCCTGTCGCTCAAGATGATGCGGCGGGCCGTGCTGGGCGCGCTGGCCCACGCCCCTGCCCTGCCCGAATGGCAGGATCCGGCCTTCATCGCCCGCCGGCAGTGGCCGACCTGGATCACGGCGATCGAGACCCTGCACAATCCGACGACGCCTGAGGATCTGGCGCCCGAGCGGCCGGCGCGCCAGCGGCTTGCCTATGACGAGCTCTTGGCCGACCAGCTGGCGCTGGCCCTGGTCCGCGCCCACAACAAGCGGCAGCCGGGGCGGATGGTGGCCGGTCATGGCGGGTTGCGCGAGCGCATCATCGCCGGCCTGCCCTTCGCGCTCACCGGCTCCCAGCGCCGGGCACTCGAAGAGATCGATGCCGACATGGCGGCGCCGGAGCGCATGCTGCGCTTGCTGCAGGGCGACGTCGGCAGCGGCAAGACCGTGGTGGCGCTGCTGGCGCTGGCCAACGCGATCGAGACCGGGGCGCAGGGTGCCTTGATGGCGCCGACCGAGATCCTGGCGCGGCAGCATTTCGCCACGCTCGAGCGGCTGGCGGCGCCCGCCGGCATCCGCATCGCGCTCTTGACCGGCCGCGACAAGGGCAAGCCGCGCGAGCGGCTGCTGGCCGGGCTGGCCGACGGCACGATCCAGCTTGCGATCGGCACGCACGCGCTGTTCCAGGACGAGGTGCGCTTCGCCGACCTGGCGATTGCGGTCATCGACGAGCAGCACCGCTTCGGCGTCGAGCAGCGCGTCCAGCTCGCCTCCAAGGGCCGCGGGGTCGACGTGCTGGTCATGACCGCGACGCCGATCCCGCGCTCGCTGCAGCTGACCAGCTACGGCGATCTCGATGCCTCGCGCCTGACCGAGAAGCCGGCCGGGCGCCAGCCGATCAAGACCAGCGTGCTGCCGATCGACCGGCTGGACGAGGTCGCCGATGCCGTCGGCCGCGCCCTCGACCGGGGCACCAAGGTCTATTGGGTCTGCCCGCTGATCGAGGAGAACGAGACGCTCGACGTCGCGGCCGCGGAGGAACGCCATGCTTGGCTGGCGGAGCGTTTCGGCACTCGGGCCGGGCTGCTGCATGGGCGCATGAAGCCGGCCGAACGCGACCGGGTGATGGAGGAATTCGCCAAGGGCACGGTCGACCTGCTGGTCGCCACCACGGTGATCGAGGTCGGCGTCGACGTGCCGGCGGCCACGGTCATGGTGATCGAGCATGCCGAGCGCTTCGGTCTCGCCCAGCTGCATCAGCTACGCGGCCGGATCGGGCGCGGCACCGGGGCGTCGACCTGCCTGCTGCTCTATGCGCCGCCCTTGGGCGAGACCGGAACCGAGCGGCTGAAGATCATGCGCGAGACCGAGGACGGCTTCCTGATCGCCGAAGCCGACCTGCGCCTGCGCGGTGCCGGCGAGGTGCTGGGCACCCGTCAGAGCGGCATGCCGGAGTTCCGCCTGGCCGACCTCGCCCATGATCAGGAACTGCTGGCGATCGCCCATGACGAGGCGCGCCTGGTGCTGGCACGCGACCCGGACCTCGCCACGCCGCGCGGCCAGTCGCTCCGCACATTGCTCTATCTGTTCGAGCGCGATGCGGCGGTGAAATACCTGCGATCGGGGTAGGCGATTCGGAATCAACGGACAGGTTATCCGTCGAAATTTTTTCCGGGGATGGAGAGAGAAAGATGGTCGAATTGACAACGGCCGACCTGATTTGGAATCGAGCTTGCCTGGACGATGTAACTACCCCGCTCGTCGGAGATAAGGCGCTAGCATCATTGCTTCATTTCCACAATCTGGCGATGAATGGCGGCCCATTGCACGCTGTTGAGTGCTTAGCGCCATATGAGATCGAAGATGCCGCTTCTGGTTATCGCTTCTTCGGATTTAGCGAGGTCGCAGATCTGCTCGGCGGAGTGACAGTCATTGGAAAATCCGCCGACGAAATGGAACGCTTGGAGGCTGAACTGGACAGACGCTACGGGAAATTGATCCCTTGGGACAATGTTCTGACCGAACGGTTCAGAGCCTATCTGCAGGACCACCCTTCAGATTTTGCACCATTATAAATCGATCTTTGGTAGGCCTCTTCGCACGTTCCTCTATCTGTTCGAGCGCGATGTCGCGGTGAAATACCTGCGATTGGGGTAAATCGTACGCAATCATCTTGTGTGCGACCCGGTGTGGTGCCACATTCAGTGCATGCCCACGAAACCCGCCCCCATCACTGCGCTAGAGACGCTGAAGCTCGCCAATCAACTGTGCTTCGCGGTCTATGCGGCAGGCCATGCGCTCAACAAGGCGTATAAGCCGCTGCTCGACCCGCTCGATCTCACCTATCCGCAGTACCTGGTTATGCTCGTGCTCTGGGAGAGTGACGACCTGACGGTGAAGGAGATCGGCGAGCGGCTGTTCCTCGATTCCGGGACCCTGACGCCGCTCTTGAAGCGGCTCGAGGCGTCCGGCCGGATCCGCCGCACTCGCGACCCGGCCGACGAGCGCCAGGTCCGCGTCACCCTGACCGACGCCGGCCGGGCACTCCGTGCCGAGGCCGCCGCCGTGCCGCCCGCGCTGCTGTGCGCGACCGGCCTCGACATCGGCGCCATGCTGGGCCTCAAGGACAAGCTCGCCACGCTGCGCTCGACCCTGGACGCCGCCTCCGACTAGCCCTTCACAAAAAATTTCGAGCCGCCTCTTGCAGCGAATTAGATTGTGCGCTATTTAATTGTTCGTAAGATTTACCGCGACGGTGCGACCGCCGCTTTCACCAGGAGAGCAAAATGTCCGTGAACGTCCTCTACACGACCAAGGCGACTGCAACCGGTGGCCGCGACGGCGAGGCGAAGACTGCCGACGGCACGTTCGCCGTCAAGCTCGCGACCCCGAAGGAACTGGGCGGCGCCGGCGGCCAGGGCAACAATCCGGAGCAGCTGTTCGCCGCAGGCTATTCCGCCTGCTTCATCGGCGCCATGAAGTTCGTCGCCTCGCAGGGTGGCCCGAAGGTGCCGGCGGACGCCGCGGTCACCGCGACGGTCGGCATCGGCCCGCGCTCGGAAGGCGGCTTCGGCCTCGACATCGGCCTGGAGATCTCGCTGCCGGGCCTGGCCAAGGCCGATGCGGAAGCGCTGGTCGAGAAGGCCCACCAGGTGTGCCCGTACTCGAACGCGACCCGCAATAACGTGGCGGTGCGCCTGACGGTCGTCTGATCCGCGGATCGCACACCCGGAAACGGAAAAGCCCTCTTCCGCCTGGCGGAAGAGGGCTCTTTCTTTTGGGGACAGAAGCGGCCGGCGGCTATTGCCTGTAGATGCGGACCTCTTCCACCGGCGCCTTGACGTTGGCTTCGGACGAGGTCGAGACCCGGGTCGGGGCAAGGCCGAAGGCGAGCAGCGAGCGCTGCACATCCTCGACATGGCGCCGGACCGACGTCAGGCGCTCGGCGGTGCCGGACGGCATCGACGCTTCGGGTGTCACACCTTCGATCCGGAAGTTGGCGTTCGGCTGGGCATCCAGGGTCTGGCTAACCGCACGATAGAGCGCCTCTTCATAGCGCTCGGTAAAGCGGTCGAAACGGATCACCATCAGCGGCGCGTGCTTGTCCCGCGCCGGCGCCTTGGCCGCCGCATGGACCGGCTTGGCGCCCTTGCCGGATGGCTTCGAAGCCGTCGCCGTATCCGGCGTCGGCTGGGCCGACGGTGCCGGGGCGTTCGGCGCCGGCGCATTCCCCGGGACCTTGTCCTTGCCCCTGTGCCGATGCTGGGCAACCTGACGGCTTGCGGCCTTGCCATGAGCATGGGTATCCGATGCCGGCGCCGCGCCCACCGTGGCGGCCGGCGCGGGGACGACGACATAGCGCGGCTGGCTGTTCGCCAGGCTGTGGCCCAGCAGTTCGCCGACGCGCACACCCTCGGCCAGGGTCGCGATATTGTTGCGTTCGATGCCGAGCGCGGTGTTCTGGCGATTGATCTCGTTCGTGACCTCGGTCAGCTCGGCGCCGATCTCGGCCTGGGAGCCGGCAACGTCGGCCTGGAGCGAACGGAGCTGGTCGTGATCCTCGTCCCGCGCGCCGGGCATGGCGAAGGCGGCGCGGGTCGAATCGTCAAGATAGGCGCCCGTCTGGCTGTCGATCGCCATCTCGTTCGACAGCGCCGTGACGCGCGACAGGTTGTTCTCGAGCTTGTCGAGCTGGCCGCGCGCCTCCGCCCATTTCTGGGTCAGGACGGGGTTCGACGGCGTCGTGCCCGCCTGCAGCTTGGCACTGATCTCGCCGACCGCTGCGTAATACTGGCCGGCGGCCGCCTCGCGCTCCTGCCGGATCTGGCTGAGCTGGGAGAGATGCTGATTGATGCTCGATTTCAGCTGCTGCGCCTGGCTGCGCAGTTCCTGCGTGCGCGTGCCGACGGCGCTGCCGCTCGGCGCCGACGGCATGGCTGCGACGCTCACGGCGGCGGAGGCGTTACCGGCAGGGCCCGAGGCGGGAGCGCTATCGGCGGGCGCCTGCTGGCATCCGCCGAGCATGGCCGCGAAAAGGACCGTCGAACAGAGGCGAAGGTTCGGCATCGTTTGGGGGGTCTCCGACCCGGCGGGGTTGAGTGATGACTCAACCGACATGCCCGGCGGCGGAGCCATCTGTCAAACCTAATTGTGTCAATTTCTAGGCATCGCAGAGGCATGGCCCCTCTGCGCCAGTAAAGAAGCTGGCCTACGCCCGCCACGCACGGGGGGAAGATTTCATTCGGTCAGGCCGATCAGCGCAGAGACCACACTCCCCTTGTCCCCCAAACCTTGTCCCCCAAATCGCACCAGAAGGCGAGCCCGCGCCGGCAACCACTCCTGCGAGTCGCGCCAACAGCCGAGATGGCACACGCGGCTCCCGGCGGGGTGCTCCTTCTTGATCCTCGCGGCCGATGCTATAGCCTAGCGCCCGCCACTCCTGGCGCCGCAACCCAAAGTGACCTCGATGATCCTTCGCGCCCGCAGCCGAGCCCTCGGCCTCGTCCTTCTCGCTGGTCTCACGGCAGTCGTCGGCCGATCCGCCTGCGCCGACGACAAGGTGGTGATCGGCACGGACTGGCGCGCCGAGGCCGAGCATGGCGGCATCTACCAGGCCTTCGCCACGGGCATCTACAAGAAGTACCACCTGGACGTGGAGATCCGGCAGGGCGGCCCGAACCTCAATCAGGCCCAGTTGCTCGCCGCCGGCCGCTACGATTTCGCGGTCCAGTCGAACAGCTTCGAGCCGCTGAATTTCGTCAAGACCGGCGTGCCGATCGTCGCACTCGCCGCCGCCTTCCAGAAGGACCCGCAGGTCCTGATCGCCCATGCCGAATCCGGGCTCGACACGCTCGACAAGATGAAGGGCAAGCCGATCCTGATCTCGGCTGCAAGCCGCGAGAATTTCTGGCAATTCCTGCGCGTGCGCTACGGCTTCACCGACGATCAGATCCGGCCCTATACCTTCAACCTGGCGCCGTTCCTGCACGACAAGGGCGCGGTCATGCAGGGCTACCTGACGAGCGAGCCGTTCGCGATCGAGCAGGCGACCGGCGAGAAGCCGCTGACCATCCTGCTGGCCGACCAGGGCTACCAGAGCTACGGCGCGATGATCGCGGCGACGCAAGGCACGATCGACAAGAACCCGGATCTGGTCCAGCGCATGGTCGACGCGACGATGCTCGGCTGGATCAGCTATCTGAATTCCGACCCGTCGGCCGCGAACGCACTCATCAAGCGCGACAACCCGGAAATGACCGACGCGATCATCGCCCATGCCATCGCCGGCATGAAACAGTACGGCATCGTCGAGTCGGGCGATGCCAAGGCGCTCGGCGTCGGCGCCATGACCGATGCGCGCTGGCGCGATTTCTTCGCCTTCACGGCCGAGGCTGGGATCTATCCCAAGGATCTGGCCTACCAGAAGGGCTATACGCTGAAATTCGTGAACCACAAGCTGGGGCTGGCGCAATAGCTCCGCTCGTCAGCCTCGAGGGCGTGGCCAAGCGCTTCGCCAACGGCACGCTGGCGCTGACCGGGCTCGACCTGGACGTCCGGCCCGGCGAGTTCCTAAGCCTGCTCGGCCCGTCCGGCTGCGGCAAGAGCACGGCGCTGCGGCTGATCGCCGGCTTGGCGGCGCCCAGCGACGGCCGGGTGCGCTGGGATGGCCACGACCGCCCGCCCCGGCCGGGCGACATCGGCTTCGTCTTCCAGGAACCGACCCTGATGCCCTGGGCGCGGGTGCTGGCGAACGTGACCCTGCCGCTACGGCTTGGCCACACGCCGCGCGGGGAAGCGCTCGACCGGGCGCGCGAGGCCCTGGCGCTGGTCGGGCTCGCGGGCTTCGAGCGCGCCTTTCCGCGCGAGCTGTCGGGCGGCATGCGCATGCGCGTGTCGATCGCCCGCGCGCTGGTCATGCGCCCGCGGCTGCTGCTGATGGACGAGCCGTTCGCCGCCCTCGACGAGATCACCCGCCTCAAGCTCAACGACGACCTGCTCGCCGTCTGGGCCGAACGCGGCCTCGCCATCGTCTTCGTCACCCACAGCGTCTACGAATCCGTCTATCTATCGAGCCGGGTCGCGATCATGGCGGCGCGGCCAGGCCGCATCGTCGAGGACCGGGCGCTCGCCGCCGCCTATCCGCGCAGCGCCGCCTTCCGCCATGGCGCGGCATACGGCGCCCAATGCGCCGAGATTTCGGCGGCCCTCGGTCGGGCGATGGCGGCATGAGGGCCCGCCTCGTCGGCTGGCTGCTGCCCGCCCTCGTCGGCCTGCTGGCGCTCGGCGCCTGGGAAGCGGCGATCCGCTTCCTGGACGTGCCGCCCTATATCGTGCCGGCGCCAAGCCGGATCGCCCGGGCGCTCGTCCAGGACTGGCCGATCCTGGGCCCGGCGCTCGTGTTCACGCTCAAGATCGCGGCTCTGTCGCTGCTGGCCGCCGTTGCGGGCGGCGGCGCGCTCGCCCTGCTGTTCGCCCGCTCGCCGCTGATCGAGCGCAGCCTGTTCCCCTATGCCATCATCCTGCAGGTGACGCCGGTCGTGTCGGTGGCGCCGCTCATCATCATCTGGGTCGACAATACGACGGCGGCACTGCTGATCTGCGCCTGGATCGTCGCCTTCTTCCCGATCCTGTCCAACACCACGCTCGGGCTCGCCAGCGCCGACCGGAACTTGAGCGAGCTGTTCCGCCTCTACGGCGCCAGCCGCTGGCAGACGCTGCGCTATCTGCGCCTACCGTCGGCCCTGCCCTATTTCCTGGCGGGCGTGCGCATCTCGGGCGGCCTCGCGCTGATCGGCGCCGTGGTCGCGGAATTCGTCGCCGGCGCCGGCGGCCGGGAGTCGGGCTTGGCATACCGCATCCTCGAGGCCGGCTACCGGCTCGACATCCCGCGCATGTTCGCCGCCCTCGCCCTGATCTCGGTTGCCGGCGTCGCGATCTACGCGTTGCTCGCGGGCCTGTCGCACCTGCTGCTGCGGCACTGGCATGACAGCGCGCTCGCGCGCGAGGAGTAATCGGGCTTTCCCGCGGCCGAGACTTGCGCAGCCCCGCCCGGCCGCCTACCTTCCGACCGATCGACCGCGCGAGATTAGGGATTTCGAATCATGGACATGACCGGCGAATACCGTATCGCGGCGCCCCGCGCGAAGGTCTGGGCGGCGCTCAACGATGCCGAAATCCTCAGGCAATCGATCCCCGGCTGCGATGAGATCGAGAAGACGTCGGATACGTCCTTCACCGCCAAGGTCACCGCCAAGGTCGGACCGGTTAAGGCCAGCTTCGGCGGCAAGGTCACCCTGAGCGATATCGATCCGCCGAACGGCTACACCATCTCGGGCGAGGGCTCGGGCGGCGTCGCCGGCTTCGCCAAGGGTGGCGCCAAGGTTGCCCTGGTCGACGATGGCGCCGGCACGCTCCTGACCTATGCGGTCGAGGCCCAGGTCGGCGGCAAGCTCGCCCAGATCGGCTCGCGGCTCATCGACGGCACGGCGCGCAAGATGGCCGAGGATTTCTTCAGCCGCTTCGCGGCGCTCGTCGCCGAGGGCGAGGCGCCCGCGGACGCGACCGTGACGCCGGAGCCGGCCACGACCGTCGCGGCGGAACCGGCGGTCGAGGCGGCCCTGAGCTCGGCGGCCGATCCGCATGCGGCACCGATCACCCCGCCCCCGGCCGAGCCCGCGCCGCCGCGCGCTGCGCCCCTGCAGGCGCCCGCCGGCGCTACGCCGGTCTCGACCGGCAACAAGCCGTCGGGCGGGCTCAACCCGTGGATCTGGATCCCGGCGCTGGTCGTCGTCATCGCCATCGTGGTCGCCATCTTCCGCTAGGGTGATGGTTCTGAAATTCGGGGGCTGAATAGCTCCCGATTCCAATAACCTGGCTGAATACCCAACCAGGCTATGACGGCTCGGCGATGGTCGGCTGTCGCCGGCAGATCGGCCAAGCATCGCTCGCGGTGGCTGCTGACTGTGGCTGCAGGTCGACTTCGCGCCGCCTGCCCGACAGCCCGCGGCGCCTGGTCCGAGCCCACGCGACAGCGCTGACCCTAAAAGCCCCGATCTCCACATGTTCGAGCCCGGCAGCCCCCGCAACCGGCGGCGAAGTCGGCATATGCCCCGAACTATCGAGACCATTACTACAAGCAAGAGATACTTGTAGCTGCCGCATCTGAATTGAGCAAGTACAGATTTCGCACAGATTGACACTTCCAACAACCCAACCTAATATCATCTTCAAATAGATCTCCACGAGATAAAATCTCCTCTTTTTAGAAGATTCGTGAAAAGCACGCACCTTACGGGCGTTTTTCAACGAAACTTAGAGGGGAAATAAAATGCGCGTAAATAAATCCGGCGTGCTCGGTGCATTCTTCCTCGCAACGCTCACCGCATCCACGGCATCGTACGCTGAAGATTTTGGTGATTGGCCCATGTTCGGGCAGAATATTGCAAATACGGCAAGCAGCCTCTTGCAACTCGGCATCTCAAAGCAAAGCGCGACGAAACTGACCCTGAAATGGGTAGCACCAACGGGCGGCGACGTTTCCGCCCGCGCTGCGGTGGTAGACGGTGTCGTCTACTTCCCCGACTGGGGCGGGAATTTGTGGGCGCTCAGCGCCGACACCGGCGCCGTGGTCTGGCACCATCAGCTCTCGGACTATGG
>Ga0070730_10000358_pt1 | contig 55535 bp, 52 predicted proteins | sample Coa_R1_3_FD_66447 | JGI IMG/M metagenome (GOLD analysis project Ga0070730, IMG submission 66447) | Surface soil microbial communities from Centralia Pennsylvania, which are recovering from an underground coalmine fire - Coalmine... | ecosystem: Environmental > Terrestrial > Soil > Unclassified ... | reverse complement strand
TTCAGCACCTCGGGCTGGACATGGACGTCGCGCCAGAGCGCGGCCAGCAGCTCGTCGTGCGTCACCAACCTGCCGGTATTTTCGACCAGGTAACGGAGAACGTCGAACGTCTTCGGCGTCAGGTCGAGGCGCTCGTCGGCGCCGGTGGCATCCTTGCGCCACAGGCACAGATTGACGAGGTCGAGCCGAAACGACGAGCCTTCCGTCACCTCAGCCATGAACCGGGCTTCCCTTCGCCAGCAGTGCCAGGGATCATAATAGCCCTAGCAACTTGGCCTGGGATACGGCCTCGGCGCGCGTGCTGACGGCCAGCTTCAGGAAGACCCGCTTGATGTGGGATTTCACCGTTTCCGGTGAGATCTCAAGGGCCCGGGCGATCCGCTTGTTGGGAAAGCCTTGGCTGATCTTGACGAGGATATCGCATTCGCGCGCGGTCAATGTGTCGCTAATGGCGTCGCCTGACCGCGCAGGGCGGCCGTTCGCGTGGCGGTCGTCCCAGCGTGAAAGCAGGCTGCCGACCAAGGGCAACACTTCGCGGTCCGTTGAACCGGGGGCTTCGGCACGGTCGTACGCCCGCCGCAAAAGCATGCCGGATCCTCCTCTCTCGAGGAAGACCTGGTAGAGGCCGGCTGCGGCTCCTGATTTGACGGTCTGGAAAAACAACTCGCCCGCTTCCTCGACCTCACCGATCGACATAAGCATGTCTGCCAGTTCGACCGCGAGCCGGCAGCCGGTATAAAGATCCCGCCGCTCGGCGGCGTGGTGATAAAGCTGCCGCAATGCTGCTACCGCTTCCATCGAAGGAGCCTCGGCCCATGCGACGCGCCAACGCGCGAGCTGGCAATACCGCAAGGTCTCGGAGCAGGCGCGTCCTGGTCCCGCACGGTGTGCCGCGTCATGGCGATCGAGCTGCTCAACGTTGAGGCGGGCTTCCTTCGTCCGGCCGGCCTCCAGCAGGAGCGCCGTCCGTTCGGCGACACAGGCCGCGACGAGCCGCAGCCAGCCGCGGCGTTCCCCCAGGGCTTCGGCTTCGCGAAGCAGTATGGCCGCGAGATCGTAGTGCATCCGGTGCCTGGCGATTCGCGTCAGGACCAGATATGCCCGCAAGGCGCATTCGATCGAGCCCTCCGCGTTGATTGCGGACAGCCGATCTCGCAGCAGCGTGTCGGCTTCGTCCAGGCGGCCTTCCTCATAGAGTACTTGCGCCGCAAGGCAGGCGGGGAGGGCTGCAAGTCCCCTGGGCACCTTCGACGTTTCCGCGATGGCCAAGGCGTCGACTGCCAGCTGTTTGGCGGTCGGCATGTGCAGGTGATCAAGCGCTACGGCCGCCTCGATCGAGAGGTCGAACATGGCGGATATGGCGTGGGACCTTGGCCCCCGCACGCGCGGCTGGTGCCGCGGCAGCAAATGGAACGCATCAAACTTGCCGAGCTGCCAATAACCTAACCGGCACAGGGTTGCCGCCGCATGGTTGCCTTGGCCGGCGGCATTCTCTCGCAGAAGCGATACGGCGATCGCGAGGGCGGGAATGTAGTGATCCTGAAGGGCGAGGCCTACGCCCCGAAGCAACGATGTCGCCGCCTGCAGCCGCTCTGCGGCAGCGGGAGGGACGTCGTCGAGCTGCAGCTCGATCCGTTCAATGGCGCTGTAAGCCTCGTTCGTCTGCTGCGCCAGCATGAGACGCCACGCGCGCGCCAGTTCCCGCTTGATTCGCGGGAGCGACGCGCCGGTGAGGTTTTCCCGCGTCGTGCATCGCCGGAGGACGTTGAGGCTCGACGCGTCCAGGAAGCGCCCTGTGGATATGCCGCCGTTCAGCGCACCGAACGGTTCCAGGCACGGCTCCGGCCTCTCGACTGCGTCGAGGGGTCCAGGCGCGCATGAGATTTCGAACACGTCCTCGCCATGACGCTTTGGATAGCCCCGCACTGCCATGACATCATCCTACGCACGCCGCTCGTCCAAGACCGCCAGCTCGCCGCGCCCTGTGCGGCGTTCACCTGAAAAGGTTACGGGAAAGGACCGTATCCGTCGTGATTTTCAGGTATTATTTGCGTAGAGATTTGGTCGTGTTCGGTATTGGAATGGTCTTTTCTATCGCTATACCCAAGACCGTCGCCGGTCGGGGCGGGCAAATCTCGAACCGTTGCTTGACGAAGTCTGCTTTCAATTCGATCGCGCCGTAGGTCCACGATACCAGTATCCCTCCGTTTCACTCTACCGTTCCCCCAGACGGGGGATGGTGGCGTGCCTGGTCGGGGAGCAAGCTGCAGGCGGATACCTCGTCGTCGGGCCTGGTCGAGCGGCGTGACAAACCTCTGCGGCGAGGGGGAGCGGTCCCTCCTTAAACTCTTTGCGCTGCCACGCTTTCGCAGGAGCGCATGGAGGAAGTGGCGATGGCGGCTGAAACCAACCTGACGGAACTCACCGTCATAATCGTCGCCTGCTTCGTTTCCAACAATTCGTTGAGGGCCGCCGAGCTGCCGGCCCTTATCTCAGCGACGCACGCGGCACTCCTCGGTATCGAGTCTATCAAGGCAGCTGCCGAGGGCCATGAGAAGCCCGCCGTGCCGGTGGAGGAGTCGATCGCGCACGACTATCTCATCTGTCTGAATGATGGGCGGAAGGTCCGCACGCTCAAGCGGTATCTGCAGCGGAAGTTTTCGCTGTCGCCGGAGCAATACCGAAGGAAGTGGGGACTGTCGGACGACTATCCGATGGCCGCTCCCGCTTATTCCGAGCTTCGCGCGAAGATCGCGAAGGAACGGGCGCGCGGACGTTCCAGCAAGGCCCGCCCTCGGCGGCGGGACGCTCGGGCGCTGGACTGAACGCACGGGCGCCCCTGGAATGCCGGTATGGCCCCTTATGCGGCGGCCGTTGTGGCTGGAGCCGGCGTCCTTGCGGGCGGTTACAACTTCGAGCCGCCGTCGACATGGATTGTGTCGCCGGTGATCCAGCGCGCGTCATCGGACGCGAGGAAGGCAATGGCGCCGGCGATGTCGTCCGGCTGGGCCACGCGCTTCAGCGCCTGCATGCCGAGCGTGTAGTCGCGGCCCGCGTCGGTCCTGATGAAGTCCGACATGTCGGTCTCGACCACGCCCGGCGCCACCGCGTTGACGCGAATGCCGCGCTGGCCCAAGGCGGCCGCGAAATGCGTCACCAGCGTATCGATGGCGCCCTTGGTCGCCGCGTAGGCGGCGAGAGTGCCGACCGCGGCACGGGCCGCGAGCGACGAGGTGAAGACGATGCTGCTGCCCGCGCCCAGGATCGGCAGCAGTTGCTGCACGGTGAAGAACGGTGCACGCACGTTGACCGCGAACTGCCGATCGAAATCCTCGACGGTCGTCTCTTCGATGGTCGCGGCCTTCGAGACGCCGGCGTTGGCGACGAGGATATCGAGCCGGCCGCCGACGATGGCGCGGACCTGCTCGGCGAGCTTTGCCGGCCCGTCTGCGGTCGAGAGGTCGGCCTGGATCGACTCTGCCCGACCACCGGTCGCGCGGATCTCGGTGACGACCGCCTCGGCTTCGGCCACAGCATTGCCGTAATGGACCAGGACCTGAGCGCCTGCCTCGGCGAGCGCGAGGGCGCTGGCGCGGCCGATGCCGCGGGAGGCGCCGGTGACGAGGGCGGTTTTGCCGGTAAGCGAAGTCATTGTGAATACTCCTTTGGATGAATGTCGGGAAATCAGGCGGCGGTCTTGCCGCCGTTGACGCGGATGATCTGGCCGGTGATGAAGCGCGCCTTGTCGGAGGCGACGAAAGTGATCGCATCGGCGACCTCTTCCGGCGTGCCGCCGCGCTTCAACGGGACCGCGGCGTAGAAGGCGGCCTTTTTCTCCGGCGCGCCGGTCAGCCGATCGAGCATGGCGGTCTCCGTCGGCCCGGGCGCGATCGCGTTGACGCGCACCCCATAGGCCGCGGCCTCGAGCGCCGCCGACTTGGTGGCGCCCTCGACCGCATGCTTGCTCGCGGCATAGAGCGCCATGTTGGCGGCCCCCCGCTCGCCCATGGTTGAGGAGATGTTGACGATGTTGCCGCTGCCCTGCGCCTGCATGACGCGCAGCGCATGCTTCATGCCGAACAGCGTGCCCAGCACATTCGTGTCGAACATCCGGGCATAGCTGTCTGCGGTCAGCGCCGTCACCGGACCAGGCGTGCCTTCGGTGCCGGCATTGTTGACGACGATGTCGAGCCGGCCGAACCGGGCAACCGCCTCGTCGACGAGGCGCCGCACCTCCTCGTCATGGCGCACATCGGCGCGCACGAACTCGGCCTCGGCGCCCAGGTCGCGGAGCTCGACGGCGAGCGCCAGGCCCTTGTCCGCGTGCCGGCCGGACACGACCAGACGGGCACCTTCCTTGGCAAAGGCGACGGCGGCGGCGCGACCGATGCCGGTCAGCGCGCCGGTAATCAGGACAACGGGAACATCCATGTTTCCATACCTCGTAAGCAAGTACAGCTGGACTTGCCGTGCGCAGCACGCTGGCTGCCGTCCGGCAAGGCGAGTGCGTTTTAAATCTCTTCGTCGGGATAACTGGGGCGACCTGGCAGCGAGGGAAAAGACTTTGTAAGCTGGCCGCCATACTCACGAGGCATGGGGCCCCAATGGAGCTGCGTCATCTCCGCTATTTCGTCGCCGTTGCCGAGGAAGGCAGCCTGACCGTCGCAGCCGAGCGCCGGCTGCACACGGCGCAACCGTCACTCAGCCGGCAGATTCGGGATCTCGAGTATGAGGTCGGCGTCGAGCTCCTGACCCGGAGCGTCCGCGGCATCGAGCTGACCGCCGCCGGCAAGGTATTCCTCGACCATGCCCGCCTGGCGCTGGCTCAAGCGGAAGCGGCCGTCCAGGCGGCCCGGCGTGCGGCAAAACCCGCCAAGCGCAGCTTCGCCCTGGGCTTCCTGACCGGCCAGGAAATGGAATGGCTACCGCGCGCCATGGGCCTGCTGAAGGACGAGCTGCCCAATGTCGACGTCATCGTGTCGAGCGACTACTCGCCCCGGCTTGCCGACGCGCTGATGCGCGGCAAGCTCGACCTGGCCTTCATGCGGCCGGAGGCGCACATGCCCGATCTGGAATACAAGCTCGTCATGAGCGAGCCGCTTGTCGTCATGCTGCCGAGCGACCACCGCCTGGCCCAGCAGGCCGCGATCGCGATCGAGGCGCTCAAGGGCGAGACCTTCATCGCCATGTCGGCGACGGCGCCGGCGCTGCGCGCGGTCATCGACGATTACCTGAAGCGCGCCGGCGTCGAACTGCATGCGGAACATGAGATCGACAATCTCGGCATGGCCATGTCGCTGGTCGCCTCGACCGGGGGCGTGGCGCTGATGCCGGCCTATGCCCAGACCTTCATGCCCTGGTCGGTCGTCAGTCGGCCATTGCAGGGAGACACCCCGGCCATCGATCTGGTGCTCGCTTATAACCGAGCGAACTCGTCGCCGGTCTTGAAGCTGTTCCTGTCAAGATGCGACCGGCTCATCGGGGGGCCCGCCTGAGGACGGATGGGCTCGTCGCCAGGAACAGAACGAGCGAAGCCGCTCACCCAGCCCAGGTCGGCAATTCGGCCCACAATGTTGCGCCATGGCGCTTCCGTCGCGGGCCGAGAGCCGTCCTCTGAGATCGGACGAAAGCCGAAACTCAGCCGAACACGAAGCCCGAGTATCCCTGCTCGGCGCTTTCGTGGCAGGCGGACATGTAGTTCCCGAAGCCACCGGCGAAGGCCAGGATCTCACGCGGCTTGTCAGGAATGTTCGCCCCGAACCACCAGGAGTCGGCGCGCGGGAAGAGCGTCCCGTCCACGCTTGCCAGCACGCGCTCTCGCCATGCTGCCTCCGCGGCCGCGGTCGCCTCGAACCGCACAAGATCGTGCTGGCGAAGATGGCCCAGCAACTGGACGATCCAGTCGCCCTGGACCTCGGCGCCGGTCGGCCCGTTGACGAAAGCGTTCGGGCTTTGCGGACCGCAGACGAAAAGGAGGTTCGGAAAGCCCGCCGATGCCATGCCGAGATGGGTATGAACGCCCTTCGCCCATTTCTCCCGCAGCGTCTCGCCCTCAGTGCCGCGGATATCGATGCTGGTCAGGCCGCCCGTCACGGCATCGAAACCCGTGGCCAGGACGAGAACGTCGAGCTCATGCTCGCCGGCCGTCGTCGTGATCCCGCTGGGCGTCACCCTTTCGATCGGGTTTTGGCGGAGATCCACCAGGCTCACGTTTGGCTGATTGAAGATCTCGAAAAAATTCTGCTCGAGGGACGGCCGCTTGGCGCCGTAGGGGTGAAGCGGCTCCGTTGGTGCCAGGATCTCGGCGACGGCAGGATCCTTGATCCGCGCCCGCGTCTTGTCGCGCCAGAACCTGTAGGCGGCGCGATTCGACTCCTCGTTCCCGAGGAGGTCGTTGAACGAGCCGACCCACGGCGCGAAGCCGCCGATCTCCCAGACGCGCTCGAAGGTCGCCTGCCGCTCGTCTTCGGAAACCTCGGACGCGGCCTTGGGCAGGAACTCGTAGTCGAATCCGCCGAAACTCGTCCTGCGCGTCTGGTACGCGGTCGGATAGCCTTCCTTCATGCGGCGGATCGTGTCGGCGTCGAGCTTCCGCTGCCGCATCGGCAAGGCCAGATTGGGCGTCCGCTGGAACATCGTGAGATGAGCCGCCACCGCGGCCGCTTCCTGCGCCACCTGCACGCCGCTCGCACCGGTCCCGATCACCCCGACGCGCTTGCCGGCCAGGTCGAGCCCCTGCTGCGGCCAAAGTGCAGTGTGGTGGCTCTCCCCGGCAAAGCTGCTCAGCCCCGGCAGTTCCGGTACGTAGGGCTTCGAGCCCAAACCGGTGCAGAGCACGAAATACCGCGCCTTCGCGACGGAACCGTCACTTGAGCGGACCGTCCACAGATTGCGCGCCTGGTCGAACTCCGCCTCGGTCACGCGCCTGTTGAAGCGAATGTCACGACTGAGGTCGAGTTTCTCGTCCAGATAGCGGAAATATCCGCGGATTTCCTGCCATGACGGATAGAGCTCGCTGAACGACCAGTCGCGCCACAGGTCCTCGCGCGAAAACTGGTACATCGGAGCCGGCGAATCGACGCGAGCCCCAGGATAACAATTCCAGTACCAGACGCCGCCAGCCGCATCGCCGGCCTCGAACACCTGGACGGACATGCCCATGCTGCGTAGGCGGTCAAGAAGATAGAGACCGGAAAATCCGGCACCGATGATGATGACGTCGAGTTCTTCGGTCGTGGCGCTATCCGAAGCCATAGTGAAATCCTTCATTGATCTGCGTCTTGACCCGCAGAAGGCTCATGCTCGATGAGCCGGCGGGTCGGTCTCACGTGAAGTGGACCTGCCCGGAGTCACGCAGTAGACTTCGGTCTGGCACATCCCTTGTGAAATGAAATCACAATGGCCCGATTGGACGTGAATCGCTCCGGCGAGATGGAAATCTTTGCGCGGGTGTTCGAGCTCGGTGGGTTTTCCGCCGCGGCGCGCGAGCTGCGCATGACCCCCTCGGCGATCAGCAAGCTTGTCGGGCGGCTCGAGACCAGGCTCGGCGCGCGGCTGGTCAACCGTTCGACCCGGGGGCTGCAGTTCACGCCGGAGGGCCGATTGTTCTACGACCGGAGCATCCGGCTGCTCGCCGACCTGGACGAGGTCGAGCGATCCGTCGCCAAGGCCGAGGTGCCGAGCGGAAAGATCAGGGTGAGCGCCAACATGCCCGTCGGGCGGCTGCTGCTGTTGCCGATCGTCCCTGCCTTCCTCGAGGCCTATCCGAAGCTCTCTCTGGAAATATCCCTGACGGATCAGGTGATCGACCTGATCGAGCAGCGGACCGATGTCGCGCTGCGCAGCGGCCCGCTCAAAAGCTCCGAGCTCATCGCGCGGAAGCTCGGCGCCGTGCGGATGATGATCGTCGGCTCACCGGGCTATCTCGCGCGCCATGGCGTTCCGCAGACGCCGGATGAGCTCGCGCGGCATAATTGCCTCGACTTCAGCTATGCCCGATCGGTGAAGGGCTGGCCCTTGCGCGAGGCCGGCGTGGTGCGAACGGTAGCGCCCTCCGGCAACGTCCAGGTCAGCAACGGCGATGCGTTGCGGACGCTCGCTCTCAACGATGGCGGCCTGGTTCGGTTGGCCTCGTTCATCGTCGAGGATGATATTGCCGCCCATCGTCTCGTCCCGGTTCTGGAGGCGTTCAATCCGGGCGACATCGACGAATTGCATGCGGTCTATCTGGGGCAGGGTGGGCTCTTGCCGCTGCGGATCCGTGTCTTCCTGGAGTTCCTGGCCCAGCGGATCAAGATCGGCGGGTCATGACGGCATTGAATCGAGGAATACGTAGAGCGCGGCGATCTTGTCGTCGCGCACGATGATCACGTCCAGGCCGGTATAAACCGGCGTCTCACCGCGCGGCCCGGACCCCCACGCCAGGCGGCCGGCGTTATGCAGCGCCTGCGGCGCACCGTGAGGCGCGTAGGCGAAATGCGGGTGGGTCGCGCGCAGATCGCCTGCAAACTTGTCCAGCGCGTCACGGCCGACGAAAACGCCGGGCGGCACATAGAGGACACAGTCATCGGTGTAGAGTTCCTCGATCGCCGCGCGACGGCGGCGGGCGTCGCCCTCGCCGAACACCTCCTCGAGGTTTCGGTGCAGCAGTTCATGAATCCTGTCCGACATGGGGTGTCTCCGTATCTCCTTGCGGGTGGCAGGAATTTGTGGCGGAGACTGTCCTCTCGAAATAGAAATAGACGAAAGCTATCGTTGCAGGATTGTCGATGTCGAAATTGCCCGACTTCGAGGGACTCGCCATGTTCGCCAAGGTGGCGGAGGAGGGATCGTTCGCCGCGGCGGCCCGGGCGATGGGCGTATCGGTCGCGACCGTTTCGCGCGCCGTGACGCGCCTTGAAGAGCGACTCGGCGGGCGCCTGTTCAATAGAACGTCACGACGGCTCGCATTGACGGACTATGGCCGCACGCTGGCCGAGCAGGCCTCCAGGATCTATGCGGACGCACAGGAGGCAGAGGATTTCGCGCGTGAGGCCTCCAGCCGCCCGCGGGGCCTGGTGAAGCTCGCCGCACCGCAATCCTTCGGCGCGCGTTGGGTTGCACCATTGCTGCCCGCGTTCCTTCGCCGATACCCCGACATCGCCGTCGATCTTCATCTCACCGATGTGCAGATCGACCTGATCGGCGGCGGCTTCGATGCCGCCCTGCGCATCGCGGTCATGGAGGACTCGTCGCTCGTCGCGCGGCAGATCGCGCCTGTCAGGCGATTTGTGGTCGCGGCGCCGGCCTATATCGCCCGCCATGGCCGGCCCCAGCACCCACGTGATCTGGGCGCCCACCAGTGCCTCAGCTATCTCAACCGGGCGAAGCGCGAGACCTGGCGCTTCGCCCATCGGACTACCGGCGAGGAGTGCCCATTCACGCCAGCCGGGCCGCTCAGGGGAACGAGTGTCGAGGCGTTGTTGCCGACGGTGCTCGAGGGGCTGGCGATCGGCGAATTCCCCGAATTTGTCGCAACGCAATATTTCCCGGACAAGCAGCTTGAGCCAATTCTCACCGATTGGCGCCTGCCGGAAGGCGGGTTGTACTTCGTGACGCCGACCGCTCGCGCACGCCCCGCCAAGGTCGCGGCCTTGGCCGAATTCTTGCTCGCCGAGCTAATGCACGCACCGTGGAGTGCGGACGCGATGACGGGCAGGAAGCCCCTGGCGCAGTGGTGGGAGTAGACGAGCCTGAGGTCCAGGCTCGATTTTGGTAACGGCCCAAATGCGCCGGACCGGACCCATCAGGGACCTTATAAAGAACTGAACTGTAAGGGGAGATTGGCGCACCCGACACGATTCGAACGTGTGGCCTCTGCCTTCGGAGGGCAGCGCTCTATCCAGCTGAGCTACGGGTGCAGCGCATGCGCGGGCTTGGAAGGGCCGGCGCGGACAGTGGCGCGAAGCTAGCCTGAACCGGCGGTCGGGCTCAACCCCCTAAATCGCATGGCGGGCCAGACCGGGGGCAGGCGCGGGTCTCGTTGGGTTCAGGACGCCGGTGGGAAATGGCCGGCCGCCTTGTCGGCGCCGCTCGGCAGGGCGGCGCGGTGATCCTCGATCCAGGCCGCGATGTCGGCATCGACCGTGTGTGCCTCCAGGTCGCGCAGGATCAGGTGCCAGCCATGGGCATAATAGGCGAGCCGCTGGGTGCCGTCGGCGGTCCGCGGCAGGCGCGCCATCAGGTCGGCGATCGGCTGCTTCGGGATCACCTGATCCTTGGCGCCGTAGAGCACCAGCAGCGGGGTGGTGGCGTCGGGCGCCGCCGCCAGCGCCTCGTCCATCAGGTCGACCAGGCCATAGATCGCATCGGTGCGGGTGGCGTGGATATAGAGCGGATCGTGGCCGAGCTTGCGCAGCATCGGGATATTGTCCGACGCGAGCACGCCCAGGCCGCGGCCGGTGAAGCGCTGGTCCGGGATGAGCCGCACGCCGGCCCAGAGCGCCGCCCGGTTCAGGAGCGGCTGGGTCTCGCGCGCCCAGACCGCCGGCGGCGCCAGGATCGCCCCGTCCGGCAGGTCCGCCCCGCCGTCGCTTAGGGTCGCCAGCACCACCGCACCGCCCATGCTGCAGCCGAGCGCATAGACCGGCACGCCGGGCAGCCGGGCGCGCACCAGGCGGATCGCCGTCCTGAGGTCCCGCTTCAGGGTCTCGGCGCCGGGCCAGCGACCGGGATTGTCGCTATGGCCGAAGCCGCGCTGGTCATAGGCGAAGGTGGCGATGCCGCGCTCCGCCAGATAGGTGCCGGGCTCGGCGAATTCCTCGGCGTAATCGTCGAAGCCGTGTAGCGCCACGATCGCGGCCTTGGGGGGAACCGGCCGGCCGGAGGCCTCGGTCGGCATCCAGGTCTGGAGATCCAGCGCCTGGCCGTCGTCGGTGATCAGCGTGCCCTCGGCCAGGCCGGCATAGGGCACCTGACCGGGGCCGAGCGACCGCGCCGCCGTCGGTGATTCGCGGAAGTCGGGCGGGGCGCAGGCGCCGAGCGCAAGGGTCGCGGCGAAGACGGCCGCAACACCGGCTAGCCGCCGTCCGCGCCGCATCGGCTGGTTCAGCGCCCGTCGGCGGCGGCGGGGCGCTCTTCTGCGCCGCGGCCGGTCAGTTGCAGGAAGATGTCCTGCAGGTTGGTTTCCTCGGTCGAGACGTCGATGATGCCGTAGCCGGCCTCGCCGACCGCGGCCAAAAGCGGCCCGAGCTGGGTGCTGCTCGGCTGGTAGCGCAGGCGCAGCCTGGCCGGGCCGGCGCGCTCGAAACCGAGGGCCGCGAGCCTCGCGGGCAGGGGAACCGGATCGGCGCTCAGGCTGAGGATGATCTCCTTGGCGTCGAGCCGGCGCAGCAGTGCCTCGGTCGAATCATGGGCAACCAGCCGGCCGTGATCGATGATCGCGATCCGGTCGCACAGTTCCTGCGCCTCTTCCAGATAGTGGGTGGTCAGCAGGATCGTGGTGCCGCCGCGGTTCAGCTCGCGGATATAGGCCCAGAGATTCTGCCGCAGCTCGACGTCGACGCCGGCGGTCGGCTCGTCCAGCACCAGGATCGGCGGGCGATGGACCATGGCCTTGGCGACCATCAGGCGCCGGCGCATGCCGCCGGAGAGCGTGCGCGCGTAGGCCTTGGCCTTGTCGGCGAGGCCGACCGCTTCCAGGATCTCCATGGTCTGCCGCTCGCGCTTCGGCACGCCATAGAGGCCGGCCTGCAGGTCCAGGAGCTCGAACGGCGTGAAGAACGGATCGATGTTCAGTTCCTGCGGCACGATGCCGATCGCGGCGCGCGACTGGCGCGGCTCGGCGTCGATGTCGTGGGTCCAGATCCTGGCCTTGCCGCCGGTCTTCACCACCAGCCCGGCCAGGATGTTGATCATGGTCGACTTGCCGGCGCCGTTCGGGCCCAGGAGGCCGAACATGGCGCCGCGCGGCACCTTGAGGTCGATCCGGTCGAGCGCCTGGACCGCGCCGAACCGGCCGCGCGGCGCATAGGTCTTGCTCAGTCCGTCGAGCTGCAGGGCGAAATCCGGCAGGCCGGGGGCCGTCGCGGCGGCCGCGGAGGAGAACATGGCGAGAGGGGCTGAAGAGGCAGTCATTGATTGTGTCCGGGCAATGGGTATCATCCCGCGCCGACGGGGGTCAATGCGCGCACGGTCGCGGGCTGGCCCCACCCACTCTTCCATACTACGCCCCGGGATGACCCAAGCGATGACTACGCCGTTCGAGACCATCACCGTCGATACCAAGACCGTCGGCTGCAGCGGCAGCGGCGGCGCGGTCGGCGGCCATCCGCTCGTCTATCTGAACCTGTCGCCCACGGGCAAGGTCGAGTGCCCCTATTGCTCGCGCCTGTTCGTCTACGAAGCGCCCAAGGACGGCAGCGCCAGCCACGCGCATTAGGCCGCTGTTTCCCGGGCGGCTTCGTCAGGCCCCCCATCGTCATGGCCGGGCTTGACCCGGCCATCCACGTGGTCGGCAATGGCGCCTTGGGTTCGAACAGAAGCTCAGGCGGTGGCGCGTGGATGCCCGGGTCAAGCCCGGGCATGACGAAGATTGATGTCGTTTACCAGACGGCCCCCGGCGCTCCGCTGGACTGCCGAAAAGCATAAAGGAAGCCATCTTGTCCGACTGTCCCGTCGCGCCGCGTCACGTCTACCTGGTCGATGGGTCGGGCTTCATCTTCCGCGCCTTCCATGCGCTGCCGCCCTTGAACCGGGCCGACGGCACGCCGGTCAATGCCGTGCTCGGCTTCTCGAACATGCTCTTGAAGCTGGTCGGCGAAACCGATGCCGACCATATCGCGGTCATCTTCGACGCCTCGCGGCTGACGTTCCGCAACCGGCTCTACGACCAGTACAAGGCGCAGCGGCCCGAGCCGCCGCCGGAGCTGATCCCGCAGTTCAAGCTGGTGCGCGAGGCGACCGAGGCGTTCAACGTCGCCCAGGTCGAGATGATCGACTATGAGGCCGATGACCTGATCGCGACCTATGCCCGCCTTGCCACCGCCGCCGGGGCGACAGTCACCATCGTCTCGTCCGACAAGGACCTGATGCAGCTGGTCGGCAACGGCGTCGCCATGTTCGACCCGCTGAAGCAGCGGCGCATCGGCCCGGACGAGGTGCGCGAGAAATTCGGCGTCGGGCCGGAGCAGGTGGTGGACGTCCAGGCGCTGTGCGGCGACTCGGTCGACAATGTCCCGGGCGTGCCGGGCATCGGCGTCAAGACCGCGGCCGAGCTGATCAATACCTACGGCACGCTCGAGGCGCTGCTGGAGCGCGCGGCGGAGATCAAGCAGCCGAAGCGGCGCCAGTCGCTGATCGATTTCGCCGAGCAGGCGCGCATCTCCAAGTCGCTGGTGCAGCTCAAGGCCGACGTCGAGGTGCCGGTGCCGCTCGCCGACCTGTGCTTGCGCCCGAGCGACCCGGGCAAGCTGCTGTCGTTCCTGCAGGCCCAGGGCTTCCGGCAATTGGTCAGCCGCGTGCAGTCGCGCAACCCGGGTGCCGTGGCCCCGGCCGCGGCATCAGTGGCCCCGACGGACGCCGTCTCGCCGGCGCCGATTGCGCTCACGAGCGAGACGCCGATGCCGCCGGCCGCGGTCGAGAAGCGCTACGAGCTGGTGCAGACCGAGGCGGACCTGGACCGCTGGATCGCCCGCGCGACGCTCGAGGGCGCGGTCGCGTTCGATACCGAGACCAACGCGCTCGACGCCGTGCTGGCCGACCTGGTCGGCATCTCGCTCGCGGTCGCCCCGGGCGAGGCCTGCTACATCCCGCTTGCCCATGTCGGCGAGGCGGCGGGCGAACTCAACTTGAGCGGCGCCGAGCGGCCGCAGCAGATCCCGACGGCGGTGGCACTCGCCAAACTGAAGCCGCTGCTCGAAAATCCGGCCGTGCTCAAGATCGGCCATAATGCCAAGTACGACATCCAGATCTTCCGGACCCACGGCATCGAGGTGGCGCCGGTCGACTGCACCATGCTGCTCGCCAACACGCTCGAGGCGGGCGCCCATGGCATGGGCATGGACGAGCTGGCGTTACTTTATTTCGATTACGAAACGATCAAGTACAAGGACGTGGCCGGCAGCGGCAAGAGCCACAAGGGCTTTGCCGCCGTGGCGCTCGACGCGGCGCGCGACTATGCCGCCGAGGATGCCGACATCACGCTCCGCCTGCATCGGCTGCTGAAGCCGCGGGTGCTGCGCGAGCGGATGGCGACGGTCTACGAGACGATCGAGCGGCCGCTGATGTCGGTGGTGGCGGCCATGGAACGGCACGGCGTCAAGGTCGACCGAACCGAGCTGATGCGGCTGTCGGCCGATTTCGGCGAGCGCATGGTCGAGTTCGAGAAGCAGATCCATGAACTGGCCGGCGGCCCGTTCAACATCGGCTCGCCCAAGCAGCTGGGCGAGGTGCTGTTCGACAAGCTGCAGCTGCCCGGCGGCAAGAAGGGCAAGAACGGCGCCTACGGCACCGACGCCGGCATCCTCGAGGAACTGGCGGCGAGCCATGAGCTGCCGCGCCGGGTGCTCGACTGGCGCCAGCTCGCCAAGCTGAAATCGACCTATGCCGACGCGCTGATCGAGCAGATCAATCCCAAGACTGGGCGGGTCCATACCAGCTATTCGCTGGCCGGCGCCGCCACCGGGCGGCTGGCCTCGACCGATCCCAACCTGCAGAACATTCCGGTGCGCACCGAGGAAGGGCGCAAGATCCGCCGCGCCTTCGTCGCCGAGCCGGGCCATGTGCTGCTGTCGGCCGACTATTCGCAGATCGAGCTGCGGCTCGCGGCCCATGTCGCCGACATTCCGGCGCTGAAAGAGGCGTTCCGCGACGGCCAGGACATTCACGCCATGACCGCGAGCCAGGTGTTCGGGGTGCCGGTCGAGGGCATGGACCCGATGATCCGCCGCCGCGCCAAGGCGATCAATTTCGGCATCATCTACGGCATCTCGGGCTTCGGGCTCGCCCAGCAGCTGTCGATCACGCCCGGCGAGGCGTCGGAATTCATCAAGGCCTATTTCCTGCGCTTCCCCGAGATCCGCAACTACATGGACCAGACCAAGGCGTTCTGCCGGGAGCATGGCTTCGTCCAGACCATCTTCGGCCGGAAATGCCACCTGCCCGGCATCAAGGACTCGAACCCGGCGCGCCGCGCCTTCTCGGAGCGCGCGGCAATCAATGCGCCGTTGCAGGGGGCCGCGGCCGACATCATCAAGCGGGCGATGATCCGTCTGCCCGGGCGGCTCGCCGCCGAGGGGCTGGCCGCGCGCATGCTGCTGCAGGTCCATGACGAACTGGTGTTCGAGGTGCCCGAGGCCGAGGCTGCCCGGACGATCCCGGTGCTCAAGGAGGTCATGGAGGGTGCTGCGATCCCGGCCGTCGACCTCTCGGTGCCGCTGGTCGTCGAGGTCGGCCAGGCCCATAGCTGGGACGAGGCGCACTGAAAGTCACGCTTCCTCGCGGCGGGTTGCGCTATAGTCCCGCCCCGCCAAGTCGGCGGCATGCTCCACCGTAATGTGATCTCTGTGAAGTGACCTCTGTGAGAAGGACATCGTGCCATGCCGTTGTCTGGATACGGGCTCCTGATCGGGAAAATCGTCGGATCGCGGCCGCAGCAAGGCGGCCATCCCCACTGGCTGCTGATGGTGCAACCCGCGCTCAAGGGCCATCCGCCCTATCGCGTCGCCGTCAATCTCGAGTCGAGCGCGTCCGGCGCCGCGCCCGAGGTGCAATATCAGGTCATCGACGTCAATGCGTCGGGGACCCCGGCGCTCCGCGCCCTGGTGCGCAACCTGGTGGAGCGGGGACCGACCGATAGTTTCCTGGTCGGGCCGGATGTCCCGCGGCTGGACTTCGTGCGCGGCGATCTTCTGGATCCGGGGGCGTTCGCCACCGTGCCGGCGGGCGCCAACCCGCTCAGCGACCAATTCCAGCAGGCCTTGCAGGCGGCCGCGGCGGCCGATGAAAGCGCAGGCGCGGCGGTGGCGGTCTTCGGCACGGGCTACCCGGTCAACAAGCGAACCGGCGGCCCGCCCGCCACGGGCTATGAAGGGGTCGACAATCTTCACATGAACCAGGGATCCTTCCACCGGACCGGCGGGGAGGATTTCTTTCTCGAGAACGGGCCGCAGCAGGATGGGGGCCTGATATTCCTGCTGCCGACCGGACCCAAGGCGTTCTTCGTCAAGTTCCAGAGCCAGACGCTCGCAACCGGCCCGGACGGCAATCCGACGATTACCGGCATTCCCAGGATCGACGAGGTCGCCTCAACAATCCTGCCCGACATCCTGCTGGCGCCGAACGTGGTGGCCGCCGTGCAAGCCCGCGCGGAACCCAGCGCCGGCGCCGAGGTCGTCAAACCCACCGGGTTCGTGTTCGCGGATCCCGACCCGAACGACGAGACGGGGAAATTCATCCCGGATGACGACGGCACGACGGCGACATCCCCGTTCGTCGTCCAGTTCTCGCAAGGACGGACGCGCGGGCCGGTACCGAAGCCGCGCCATTATCCGACGATGCGATTGACCGACGTCGTGGGTGAGACGATCCCCGGCCATGTCTCGGGCGCCGGGGTGGAGACGATCGAGTTCGACATGCTGGGCGACAGCGGCGCCGTCGATGCGTCGAAGCTCAAGGGCGAAGTCTCCGTCGGCGAGCTCATCGCGCGCAATGCGAAGGCCGATCCGCCGGCCTTCCTGTTCCATCTGGGCGACGTCGTCTATTACTACGGCGAAAAGCAATTCTATTACGGTCAGTTCGCAGAGGTCTTCAAACAGTATCCGGCACCCATCTTCGCGATACCGGGCAACCACGACGGCATCACCTACGATGCATCGATGGTCTCGTTGGATTCCTTCCAGCAGGCGTTCTGCGCCGAGGTGCCGGGCCGGTGGGACGGCTTCGGCGGGGGCAAGCGCTCGACCATGACCCAGCCCGGCGTCTATTTCACGCTCGACGCGCCGCTCGTTTCCATCATCGGCCTCTACAGCAACTGCGGCGAATCCTATGGCTGGCTCGACGACCAGCAACTCGCCTTCTTCTACAGCGAGCTCGAGCGGCTGCAGGCCTTGAAGGCGGCCGACGGCCGGGCGGTTCTGCTGGCGATCCACCATTGCCCGCGCTGGTTCCCGGACGCCAATCCGCCGGATCCGACGAGTGCCGCCCTCGATGCGGCGTGCGCCAAGGCGCAGTTCTGGCCCGATGCCGTCGTGGTCGGCCATGCCCATCTCTATCAACGGATCGTTCGCCAGGTCGGGGGGCGCGACATTCCCTACATCGTCGCGGGCGCGGGCGGCCACGGCATCGAGCCGTCGCAGGAGCTCGCGAAAAAATACGTCTCATCCCTGCCGCCGGAGCGTGGGTGCGTCCTGTTCGAACCAGGCTATGTCCACGCCAAGGTGGCCAAGACGGCGGCCGGCGCCGTCACCCTGACCCTCGACTATCACAGCCTGAAGCAGACGGGGGCTGCGCCCCGCGACAGCTGTGCCATCGATCTTGCCGGCCACAAGCTGCTGCCGGTCAGTGGTCGAGCGTGACCAGTTCCTTGTCGGTGCTGTCGACCACGAAGAAGGCCAGCAGCCGCGCCGGCCTGGTCTCGCTGGCGTTCTCGCTGATCTGGTGATGGGCGCCCGGCTCTTCCGACCAGCTTTCGCCGACGTGATAGACCCGGACCATGCCGCCATCGACCTGGCTGCGGATGGCGCCGGACAGGACATAGGCGTTCACGAAGGCGGAGGCCGGGTGATGATGCGCCGGCGTCTTGCCGCCGGGTGGATAGTCGACGACGACCGCGATGACGCTCTTGCCGGGAATGTTGGGGATCGGCCGGTCGAAGGCCTCGCGGGCCTTGCCGGCCGGCGCGTCGGCCGACGCAAGTGTCGGTGCAGCGGCGCAGAGGGCGAGGGCCAGTCCGAACGATGCCGTGAGGATCTTCATGTCTTGCTTCCTTTGTCGTGAGGGGGACGGGGCCCGCGTCAATTCATCCTGTCACCGCACTTGCACAATCCGGCCACACGGGCCTAGGCTTTCCCGGTCGTCAACAGCCGAAAGGAGGTGATCTCGTGTCAACGTCGAAAGAACTGCAGGCGGCGGTGGCCGCGCCCGGGATCGCCGACGTGAGCGGGGTTTGCCTCGCCTGACGTCGCGGATTACGGATTCCGCGGGCATGCGCGCCCGCAGTTCCTGGTAGGGGAGAAGCGCTGGACCGCGACCGTGAGGTTCCGGTAGGCGGCTCTCTCAGAAAAGCGACCCCCGTGGGTTCCTCCGCGGGGGTCGTGCTTTTTCCGGCGGGCGACTGCTTCAGTGTGCGGCGGCGACGAACGGCAGCGTATAGAGCGAGCGGCCGCCGTCGAATTGGACCCAGAGCTTGTAGAGGCCGGGTTTCGGCACGGCGACGTGGAGCATCATGTCCGGCGAGACCGTCGCTGCCTTGTCGGCCGGCATCGCCATTCCGGGCATGTCGTGGCTGTGGCCGCCGGCCATAGCGCCCATCGCCATCGGATGGACATGGATATAGTCCAGGCTGTCGGCGGAGATCAGCACGACATGGGCGCCGACGCCCAGGAACGGCTTCAGGTCCTTCGCCGGCTTGCCGTTCTCGGCGATGTGCAGGGTCAGCATCGCGGGCTGGCCGGCATTGAGGTCGAGCGAATCGAACGTCACCTGATAGGGGCCGGACTCGGCGGACAGCGTGCCAGCGGTGAGCTTGGGCGGCGGGGCGGCCGGTGCGTCGCCTACCGGCAGATCGAAGCGCAGCACCTGCTGGCCCAGCCCGTGGGGAACCGAATCGACGTAGATGTGATAGAGCGCCGCCTTCGGAAAGCGGATGCGCACCTGGCCGTGGCCGTCGATGACATGGTCGACATGATGATGGATGAAGACGCCCAGGTCCTCGCTGATGGCGATGACATGCATCGCCTTGCCCAGGTCGGCATCGTATTTGGCGACCGGCTTGGCCTGGCCGGGCTGGTTGAGCACGATGTCCAGCTTCAGGTCGACCGGCTGGCCGGCCGGAATGGCGGTCAAGGTGCCGCCAACCTTGGCCTCGGTCCCGGCGAGCGCGTTCTGACCCTGGATGACGGTGGCCGCATCGGCCCGGGCTGTGACGAAGGCGGCGATGAGGCCGAGAGCCGCCACGAGGGCAGACCGCCGCTTCCGGAAACACGTGATCAACTAGCTGGACTCCATCCTCGGCTGCCCCGGTTCGGTGGGGCAGCGCGCCGGATGATGCCATAGGACGCGCGCTTAAAGTACCTGTTGCGTCATGAAATTGACGGGCGCCGATTGTGGCAAATCGGCGCCTTGGGGCTCGGAAGGGGTGGAATCGCATCGCGATCCACCCCTTCCAATCCGTCTCCGGCCGTTCAGGCGCCGACGTAGATGCCCGCCGCCTTGATCTCGGCCCCGACATGGGGCTCGAACTGCTGGAAGTTGACCTCGAACCGCTTCGCGACCTGGCGGGCGGCCTCGTCATAGGCCTTGCCGTCGGACCAGGTCCGCTTGGCATGGAGCACTTCGGTCGGCACGTCGGGGCAGCCTTCCGGCACATGCAGGCCGAAATGGCCGTCCTGCCGCATCGCCGCGTCCGACAGGTTGCCGTCGAGCGCCGCCCGCACCATGGCGCGGGTATGGGCGATGCGGATGCGCTCGCCGACGCCGTAGGCGCCGCCCGACCAGCCGGTGTTGACCAGCCAGCACTTCACCTTGTTCTGGGCGATGCGCTCGCCCAGCATCTTGGCGTAGACCGTCGGATGGCGCGGCATGAAGGGCGCGCCGAAGCAGGTCGAGAAGGTCGCCTGCGGCTCGTTGCCCAACCCCTTCTCGGTGCCGGCGACGCGCGCGGTATAGCCCGACAGGAAATGATACATCGCCTGCTCGGGCGAGAGCCGGCTGATCGGCGGCAGCACGCCGAACGCGTCGGCGGTCAGCATGATGACCGTGTCCGGGTGGTCGGCCATGCCGGTCTCGCTCGCGTTCGGGATGAAGTCGAGCGGATAGCAGGCGCGGGTGTTCTCGGTCAGGCGGCCGTCGTCCAGGTCGGGAATGCGCGTGCCCGGCTCAAGGATGACGTTTTCCAGCACCGTGCCGAAGCGCCGGGTCGTGTCCCAGATCTCCGGCTCCGCTTGGCTCGACAGCTTGATGACCTTGGCGTAGCAGCCGCCCTCGAAATTGAAGATCCCGCGCGACGACCAGCCATGCTCGTCATCGCCGATGAGCGTGCGGCTGCTGTCGGCCGAGAGCGTGGTCTTGCCGGTGCCGGAGAGGCCGAAGAACACCGCCGACTTGCCGTTGGCGCCGATGTTGGCCGAGCAATGCATCGGCAGGACGCCGCGCTCCGGCAGGATGTAGTTCAGATAGCCGAACACCGACTTCTTGATCTCGCCGGCGTAGCTGGTGCCGCCGATGAGCACGAGCCGCTTTTTGAAATTGACCAGCACGAAGGTCTGGGTCCTGAGCCCGTCGAACTCCGGCATGGCGACCAGGCCCGGGGCCTGCAGGATCGTCATCTGTGGCGCAAAGCCGACCAGTTCGGCGGGGGTCGGGCGGATGAACATGTTGCGGGCGAACAGATTGTGCCAGGCCTGCTCAGTCACCACGCGCACGGGCAGCCGGAATTCCGGATCGGCGCCGGCGAACACGTCGACCACATAGGCCGGGCGGCCTTGCATGTAGGCCAGCATGCGCTGGTGGACCATGTCGAACACGGCCTCGGAGACCGGGATGTTGACGTCGCCCCAATTCACCGACGATTCGGTCGAGGCCTCGCGGACGATGTATTTGTCCTTGGGCGAGCGGCCGGTATGTTGCCCAGTGATCGCGACGAACGCGCCGCCGGCCGCCAGCGTGCCTTCGCCCTGGCGAATCGCATGTTCGTACAGCTCGGGTACGGAAAGATTTTGGTGAATGGCCGCCAGATTGACGAGCCCGTGCCCGAGGGGCGATTGCTTCTGCACTAGAGTCTCTCCCGATATTAACGCTCGCCGGGCCGTTAACCGGTCTCGGCGACGACGATTGTGTCCTGCTGTTGCCGCGAGCTCATCAATCGATGGCGCCGAAACTGCCATCGCATGGGAATGAACGCAATCGACGGCTCGACGATCCCATCGGCAGTTCGCCGAGCGTCGGCTTCAGCGCAGGGCCGGGTGCAGCGCCAGGTCGATCGCCGCCAGCGCCTCGTCCGCGGTCGTGACCGGCCGGTCGAACCAGAGGCGCAGCAACTGGCCCCGCCGGTACAGGTCCAGCCCGTCCCGGTCGAGCCCGGCGATCTTCCAGCTCTCCTCCGTTTCGGCCCCGGCCTTCGCCGCCAGGCGCCGGACGAGGCCGGAATCCTGGTTGAGGGCGTCGACCAGCTTGCGTTCGTCGCGGACGAGTTCGGACGGCACCGGCGGCCGGAACTGCTCCGCCTCCAGCCAGCGGACCCGGCCGAAGCCGGCGATCAGATGGGCCCGCTCTACGCCCAAGCGGAAAAAATGAAAATCGGCGAAGCCGGCATAGAGGGCCGAGGCCGGATGACGGGCGATGTAGCGGGCCGTCGCCGCCCGGTCCTCGATCCGTGCAGCCCGTCCCATCAGCGCGACCCGAGGGGCCGACAGCGGATCGTCATGGCCGATCGTCCCGTCGATCAGCAGCGAGGCGCGCGGGTCGGCGGCGAGGTTCCTGGTGTGCTCGGCCAGATCCGACAGCAGCAGGATGGGCGACAGGTCGTGATCGATGCCGACCAGGACCAGCGATCCGTAAGGCCAGCCGTCGCTCTCGGCAAGGCGGGTCGACAGCACGCCCCGTTCGGCGCCGCGGACCAGTCGGCGCACGATCTCGGTCGAGGCATCGGGAGCCTGCGGCGCACTCGGCGGCGGCTCGTCGGATCCGCGCCCGGTTCCGTTGGCGGACTTGGGCTTCGCGCTGGACATGGCCTCTGATAAAGCTGACCCGGCGGCGAGGGGTCAAGCGGGATTTTGCACGCATGACGGGAAAATTATTGGAACCAATTTCCTCATGGGTAGTGGAGTAGCGATGGCGTGGATGTATCTGGCGCTGGCCGGATTGCTGGAAGTGGTCTGGGCCGTGGCCTTGAAGGCGAGCGACGGTTTCACCCGCTGGGTTCCCGGCTTGATCATGACGGTCGGCCTGATCGCCAGCTTCTGGTTCCTGTCGCGTGCCTTCCGCGATATCCCGATGGGCACGGCCTACGCCGTCTGGACGGGCATCGGCGCCGCCGGCGTCGCGATCCTGGGGATGGTCTTCTATGGCGAGCCCGCGAGCCTGGCCCGGATCGGCTTTCTCAGCCTCATCCTGATCGGGATCGTCGGTCTCAAGCTGGCGGCCTAGAGAAAGCCATTTTCGCGGCCCATGGTGCCGCAGGCCCAAGGCGTCTATAAACGCCGGGCGGAACTTTGGTAGGGCTGACATCCCGTGGCGAACACGATCGCGCTGGTCGACGACGACCGCAATATCCTGGCTTCGGTCTCGATGACGCTCGAGGCCGAGGGGTTCCATGTGCATTGCTACAATGACGGTGCCGAGGCGCTGAAGGGCTTGGCGGCGAAGCCGGTCGACCTTGCCATCCTCGACATCAAGATGCCGCGCATGGACGGCATGGAGCTGCTCGCCAACCTGCGCAAGCAGGGCAATCTGCCGGTCATCTTCCTGACGTCGAAGGACGACGAGATCGACGAGGCGCTCGGCCTGCGCATGGGCGCCGACGACTACATCACCAAGCCCTTCTCCCAGCGCCTGCTGATCGAGCGTATCCGCGCGCTGCTGCGCCGGGTCGAGCTCGCCAAGGAGAAGCCCGCGGCCGACGGCGACGCGCTGCTGACGCGCGGGGAACTGCTGCTCGATACCAGCCGGCATCTCTGCACTTGGCGCGGCCGCCAGGTCGAGCTGACCGTCACCGAATTCCTGATCCTGAAATCGCTCGCCGCCCGTCCGGGCCATGTGAAGAACCGCGACCAGCTGATGGATGCGGCCTATGGCGAACATATCTATGTCGATGACCGTACGATCGACAGTCACATCAAGCGGCTGCGCAAGAAGTTCAAGGTGATCGACGACGATTTCAGCCATATCGAGACCCTCTATGGCGTTGGTTACCGATACAAGGAAGTCTGAGGTCGAAGCCGCCCGCCGGCCCGGCGTGACGGGTGCCGCGCGCCGCGTGCGCGGGCTGCTGCGCCGGCCGCGGACCTTCGGGCAATTCTCGCTCAGCCGGCGCATGCTGGCGGTCAACGTGCTGGCCGTGGCGCTGCTCGGCGGCGGCATGCTCTACCTCGACCGCTACGAGACCGGCCTGATCGATACCGAGCTGCAGGCACTGGCGACGCAGGGCGGCATCTTCGCCGGTGCCTTGAGCGAGGGCGCCACCCTCGAGGATCTGGGCGATCAGCCAGTGCTGGTGCCGAGCCTCGGCCAGGGCCTGATGCGCCGTCTGGTCGAGCCGACCCGCATCCGTGCCCGCCTGTTCCTGCCCGACGGCAAGATGATCGCCGACAGCCGCACCATGCAGGGCCGCAGCGGCTCCATCCAGATCCAGGAGCTGCCGCCGCCGGACGAGCCGGGCCCCAGCCTGCTGCGGCGCGTGGTCGACGGCGTCTCCAACCTGCTGCGCAGGCACGATCATCATCCGCCCTATGTCGAGCATGTCCAGGCCTCGGCCTCGGACTATCAGGAGGTCGGCGAGGCGCTCGAAGGCCGGATCACCCGCGAGGTCCGGTCCGATCAGCAGGGCGGCCTGGTCCTGAGCGTCGCCGTGCCGATCAAGCGCTACAAGCAGGTCCTGGGCGCGGTCATGCTGCAGATCGGCGGCAACAGCCTGGAGCAGAAGGTCAATTCCGTCCGGGCCGACATCCTGCGCCTGTTCCTGATCGTGCTGGCGGTGACGGTCGCCATGTCGCTCTACCTGGCCGGCACGATCGCCCGGCCGGTGCGCCGCCTGGCGCAGGCCGCGTACGAGATCCGGCACGGCGACGGCCGCAAGGTCGATATTCCAGATTTCAGCCGGCGCCATGACGAGATCGGTGAGCTGTCGGTGGCGCTCAGCGCCATGACCGACGCGATCTGGCGGCGCATGGACGCAATCGAGCGCTTCGCCGCCGACGTGGCGCACGAGATCAAGAACCCGCTGACCTCGCTCAGGAGTGCGGTCGAGACGGCGACGCGGGTGCAGGACCCGGCCCAGCAGAAGCGCCTGATGGCGATCATCCAGGACGACGTGACCCGGCTCGACCGGCTGATCAGCGACATTTCCGACGCCTCCCGGCTCGATGCGGAGATGAGCCGGCTGGAACGCGCGCCGGTCTCGCTCGCCGGCATGCTCGGCACGCTCGTCGATGTCCATGCCACGACCCGCCGCGACGGCGATCCCATCCTCGAATTCCGCGCGCCCGCCGGCGGCGAGCCGCTGACCGTGCTCGGCAAGGAGGGCCGGCTGGTCCAGGTCTTCCGCAACCTCATCGGCAATGCGGCCTCGTTCAGCCCGCCGGGTGGCAGGATCCTGGTCCGGGCCGAGCGGCAGGGACCGGAGGTGCTGCTCTCGGTCGAGGACGAGGGGCCGGGCGTGCCGGAGGGCAAGCTCGCGGCAATCTTCGACCGTTTCTATTCCGAACGCCCGGTCGGCGAGAAGTTCGGGACGCACTCGGGCCTCGGCCTGTCGATCTCCAAGCAGATCGTCGAGGCCCATGGCGGGACCATCTGGGCCGAGAACTCGCAGGACAGCAGCGGGGGAATTCTCGGCGCCCGCTTCTGCGTCCGCCTGCCGGCCGCGCGCTGAGGCGAGCCGGCGATGGCGCTCCATCACGGCACCGTTATCGCCTTCGCTGGCCGGGGCGTCATGCTGCGAGGCGATCCCGGGGCCGGAAAGTCCGATCTGGCGCTGCGCCTCGTCGCCATGGGCGCGACGCTGGTGGCCGATGATCAGGTCGAGCTCACGGCCGTGCCGGACGGGCTGGTCGCCCGGGTGCCCGAGGCCATCGCCGGGCTGATCGAGGTGCGCGGCCTCGGCATCCGCGCGCTGCCGCACCTGCCGGAAGCCCCTCTGGCCTTGATCGTCGATCTGGTCGCGCCCGACCGGATCGAGCGATTGCCGGAGCCCGCGGTCGAGTGGATCGAAGGGCGGGATATTCCGTTGATAAGGCTGGACCCGTTTGCGGCGTCGACGCCGCTGAAACTGTTGCTCGCCCTCGGCTGGTTGCCGGCCGCTGGCGCATCGCACCCCATCGGGTATAAACAGGAGACCATGAGCGATCCCGCCTCCGATCCGGACATTCGGAAAGACGACCCACCGACCGCCGTCGCGGCGCGGGTCATCCTCGTCACCGGCCTGTCCGGCGCCGGCCGCTCGACCGCGCTCAAGATGCTCGAGGACATGGGCTACGAGGCGATCGACAATCTGCCGCTGTCGCTGCTGCCGCGCCTGGTCGGCGGCTCCTCAAGGTGCGAGCGGCCGATCGCCGTCGGCATCGATATCCGCACCCGCGATTTTGCCGTCACCGGCCTGCTCGCGGAAATCGACCGGCTGATCGCCGCCGACGGCATCGAGGCGAAGCTCCTGTTCCTCGACTGCGACGACGAGGCGCTCGCGCGCCGCTATACCGAGACGCGCCGCCGCCATCCGCTCGCCGGCGACCGCCCGGTCATGGACGGCATCCGCCTCGAGCGCGACCGCGTGTCGCCGCTCCGGGCCCGCGCCGACGTGGTCGTGGATACCTCGGTGCTGAAGCCGCAGGAGCTGAAGCGGCTGCTGACCGGCCATTTCGGCCTCGGCGATCGCGCGAACCTCGGGATCTTCGTGACGTCCTTCTCGTTCCGCCAGGGCCTGCCACGCGAGGCCGACCTCGTCTTCGACGTCCGGTTCCTCGATAATCCCTATTATGATACCGTGCTGCGGCCCCTGACCGGCCTCGATGCCCCGGTCCAGGCCCACATTGCCCGCGATCCGATGTTCGGCGAGTTCTTCGACAATCTGACCCGGCTGATCAAGCCGTTGCTGCCGCGCTACGATCGCGAAGGCAAGGCCTATCTCACCATTGCCATCGGCTGCACCGGTGGTCGCCATCGTTCGGTCTACGTGGCCGAGCGCGTCGGTGCCTGGCTGGCCGAGAATGGCCAGACCGTCTCGGTCGCGCACCGTGACGTAGCCCGACCCGTCAACCATCTCGTCGAGGCTCCGATGGACGACAAACCCCTTCCACTCTCCAGCAGCACCTTAAGGGAACACGCATGATCGGAATGGTTCTCGTGACCCATGGCCGGCTCGCCGCGGAATTCATCGCGGCGCTCGAGCACGTGGTCGGCCCGCAGACGAACATCGCTGCGATCTGCATCGGTCCCGAAGACGATATGGAGCAGCGTCGCCAGGACATCCTCGACTCGATCGCCAAGGTCGAGGCCGGGCGCGGCGTGGTCATTCTCACCGACATGTTCGGCGGCACGCCGTCCAATCTCGCGATTTCGGTCATGGAAAAGGCGCGGATCGAGGTCATTGCCGGTATCAACCTGCCGATGCTGATCAAGCTCGCCACCCTGCGCCAGACGGAGAGCCTGGGGGCGGCGGTGACCGGCGCCCAGGAGGCCGGCCGCAAATACATCAATGTCGCCTCTCAGTTGCTCGCCGATGCGCGCGGGTGACGCCGACGTGAGCGGCGAGATGGACGGCGCGCCCGTGCGCCGGATGGTGACGATCTGCAACAAGCGCGGGCTGCATGCCCGGGCGGCGGCACGGTTCGTGAAACTGGCCGAGCAGTTCGATGCCGATGTCCGCGTCGCGAAGAACGGCAGCGTGGTCAGCGGTCGCTCGATCATGGGCCTGATGATGCTTGCGGCCTCGATCGGCACGACGATCGAAATCCGCGCTACCGGGCGCCAGGCCGAGGCCGCGGTCGATGCAATGGCCGGGCTGGTGTCGGACGCATTCGATGAGCGGGATTGAAATGACACGGCCGGCCGTTCCGGCCGGGACGCCGCGCATGGAGCGGGTGATGACGGGCCTGGGCGTATCGCCGGGCCTGGCGCTGGGTACGGCCCATGTGACGGATCTGGCGGCGCTCTCGGTGCCGGAATACGGCATTGCCCTCGATCAGATCTCGGCCGAGCTCGACCGGTTCGATGCCGCGGTCGGCTCGTCCCGCCATCAGCTGATGAAGCTCAAGGAGAAATCGGCGGCGCTGCACGGGCCGGCGGCGGAGGAGGTCGGCTATCTGCTGGATGCCCATCTGGCGATGCTGACCCATTCACGGCTGATCCGTGGCGTGGTGGCCCGCATCCAGGGCCAGGCGATCAATGCCGAGGCGGCGGTCCGCATCGAGATCGAGGCGATCGCGGAAAGTTTCGCGCTGATGGGCGATGCGTATCTGGCCGCCCGGATCGACGATATCCGCGTCGTCGGATCGCGGCTGATCCGCAATCTGACCAAGACGCCCTTTACCGCCATCGGCAAGCTGCCGGCCGGCACGGTGCTGCTGGCCGACGAACTGACGCCCGCCGACACGGCGCTTATGGACCCGGCGCGCGTTGCCGGCTTCGCGACCGCACTCGGCGGCGCCGAAAGCCACACCGCGATCATGGCCCGCTCGCTCGGCATTCCGGCCGTGGTCGGCTGCGTCGGGCTGCTGCAGGGCGTCGGCCCCGGCGATGTGGTGCTGGTCAACGGCACTGCGGGCACGGTCACGATCAATCCGTCGCCGGCGACGATGGCGCGCTACGAGGCCGAGCGGATCGTGGCGCTGCGAGAGAAGCGCCAGCTCGATCAACTGCGGCAATTACCGTCGGTCACCCGTGACGGCGTCGCGATCGAACTGCAGGTCAATCTGGAGCTGCCGCGTGAACTGCCCCAGGCGAACGAGGTCGACGCCGCCGGCATCGGCCTGGTCCGCACCGAGTTCCTGTTCATGAACCGCGAGGATCCACCGAGCGAGGACGAGCAGGTCGAGGCGCTGACCCTCTTGGTGCAGGGCATGGCTGGCCGGCCCGTGACGATCCGCACCCTCGATATCGGCGGCGACAAGCTTGCCTACTCGCTGCGCGGCATCACGGTCGACAGCCCGAACCCGGCGTTGGGCCTGCGCGCGATCCGCCTGTCGCTGAAATATCGCCCGCTGCTCGAAACCCAGCTTGCCGCGATCCTGCGGGCCGGCGCCGAAGGGCCCGTGCGCATCCTGCTGCCGATGATCTCCTCGCTCGCGGAAGTGCGCGAGACCCGCGCGGTGCTGCGGGCGACGGCGGAGCGTCTCAGGGCCGAAGGCGTCCGGATCGCCGACCCGCTGCCGCCGCTCGGCATCATGATCGAAGTGCCTGGTGCTGCGCTCGCGGCGGACGCCTTCGCGGCCGAATGCGACTTCTTCGCCCTCGGCACCAATGACCTGACCCAGTACACGCTCGCGATCGACCGCGGCGACGACCAGGTGGCGCATCTGTACAACAGCCTGCACCCGGCGGTGCTCCGGCTGATCCAGTTCTCCGCCGAGGCGGCGGTCAGGGCCGGCATTCCGATCAGCGTCTGCGGCGAGATCGCCGGTGATCCGCGCTTCACGCCGTTGCTGATCGGCCTCGGCATCCGCACCCTGTCGATGGCGCCTGCCAGCCTGCCCCGGGTCAAACAACGACTGCGCACGCTCAGCCTCGCCGAGGCCGCGCGGCTCGCCGAACAGGTGATGGGCCAGTCCGACGAGCGCCGGATCGCCCCCTTGCTCGAATATTAAAAACGCCGCCGGCTTGGGGAAGCCGGCGGCGTCTGGTCTCGCGATCGAGGCGACCGAAGTCAGGCGATCTTGGCCTTGCCGCGGGTCGGCTTGCCGTCGCGGGCGCGCGAGCCGAGGCCGATCTGCTTGGCGAGCGCCGAGCGCTGCGTCGCATAGTTCGGCGCCACCATCGGATAGTCCGGCGGCAGGCCCCAGCGCGCGCGATATTCGTCCGGCGTCAGGTTGTAGGACGTCGCCAAGTGGCGCTTCAGCATCTTCAGCTGCTTGCCGTCCTCCAGGCAGACAATGTAGTCGGGCGTGACGGAGCGCTTGATCGGCACCGCCGGCTCCGGGCGCTCGATCACCGGCTCGGTCGGCACGGCCTGCGGCGCGGTGAAGGCGCTGTAGACGGTCGCAATCACGTTCGGCAATTCGCTCGCCGCCACCGGGTTCTTCTTCAGGTAGCTGGCGATGACGTCGGTCACCATCCGCAGAACTTCGCCGTGGTTGGATGGAGTCGGCTTATCGGACATTTTCTATTCCTATCCTTACGACTGGAAACGATGGGACGGGGCGTCGCCGAGGCGGCCGCGTCGCGATCGATCTTGTGAGATGGCTATTTCGACGGGGTCATGCGACGTGTGTTGCGCAGGCGCTCGATGCCGCCCAACACTTGCTCGGCTTCCTCGCGCGCGCTGGTCGCCCGCACGCCGTCACGCTTCACTTCGACCATGATCGAGCGAGCCTGACGTTGAACGTTCGTCGTGCCTTTGTTGCCGCCGAACAGACCCGAAGCGGCACCCGACGGACCACGGCCCGGCAGGCTCAGGGACAGCAGGCTGACGCGGCCGCGACCCAGGTCCTGGATCGTGGCTTCGATTTCCTGGTCCTTGTAGAGGCGCTTGATCGCGGACTGCTCGAGCACGGCGCGTTCGAGCGCCACGTCGCCGGACACGCCGGTGAGGCGCAAGGCGCCCTTGCCGGTCTTGCCGTCGAACCATTTGACCACGCCGCGCACCGGGCCACCGGCCGGGCGGGCCGGTTGCAGTGCCGCTGCCGCATCCGGCTCGGGCTGGACGATCTCGGCGCGGCGCAGCAGCCGGGGCTGAGCGGCCGGCACCGGCGCCACCTCTATCTCGGACTCGACGACCACCTCATCCGCGATCCGGCGCCGCGGACGGGCAGCAACAGCGCGTTCGCCGCGCGGCTTCAGCACGATGGTCTTCGGAATGGGAGCGGTCTCGGTCACCGCGACTTCGTGCGGCGGAGCAGCCCTCGCGGTGCGAGCCTTCGCGACCGGGGCGCTATCTGACGGAGCGACGGGGGCCGTGAGATTGTCGACGGTTCGCACGATGTTGGCGATCGTTTCTGCCACATCGGTAACGGCAGTCGGCTGGGCCGCGAGAATCCGAGCGATGAAACGAATGGTCTCCGGTGATGGAGAGCTGGCTGTCATTGGTTACCTTCACAAGACGACTCGATAACGGATGGAACCACCCGTATCGGGAATTAGTCCCGGACTGACCGGGGTGCGGCCGCGCAAAACGTCGATAGTGCCAAATCTCTTGAATTTTTTGACGCTCCGAGATGAAACCAGGGCAATTACGGTGGGTTTCATCAGCGCGGAGGCGTCGCCAAAGGGGACGTGCAGCGGCTGCTATCAACGTAAATAGTGCGTTGTCCCAATAAACGGAAGAGGGGAACGCACGAGATCATCAAAAAAACGCCGAAAAAGCCGAATTTTCGACGTTCGTCTTGTACGAGCAAAGGAACGCAGGGCGAAAGTCACGGCTACGTAAAGCGCGCGGCCGGCCGAATTGGTGCGGGGGCGGGGCCCGAGTCGCGCAAATGTTCGCCAAGATGCGGACTCGGCGACCGGCCGCTCGACCCGGGCGAAAAGCCCAAGTCGAGCGCTAGTGATCGTGGATGCCTGTTCAGGCGACCGGGCGCATGGTCGGAAACGCGATGACGTCGCGAATCGCCGGGCTGTTGGTCAGCATCATGATCAGGCGATCGATGCCGACGCCCAGGCCGCCGGTCGGCGGCAGGCCGTATTCAAGCGCGGTGATGAAGTCGACGTCGAGTTGCTGCGCCTCGTCGTCGCCTTTCTCGCGCTGCTTCATCTGGCCTTCAAACCGCTCGAACTGGTCTTGCGGGTCGGTCAACTCCGAATAGGCGTTGGTCAGCTCGATGCCATTGACCACCGTCTCGAAGCGTTCGACCAGGCGGGGATTGTCGCGGTGGACCTTGGTCAGCGGCGAGATGTCGAGCGGGTGGTCCATGACGTGGGTCGGTTGAATCAGCGTGTGCTCGACCTTGTCGCCGAACACCGCCTCGACCGCCTGGCCCCAATTCTCGTGGCCTTCGATCTTCACGGCCAGGCGCTTGGCGGCGTCTCGTGCCGCCTCCGCCGTCTCGATCGCATTGAAGTCGACGCCGGTCACGTCCTTGACCAGGTCGATCATCGAGCGACGGGCCCAGGGCGCTTTGAAATCGATCTCGTTCTCGCCGACCATGACCTTGGTCGTGCCGTTGGCCGCGATCGCGGCGTGCTCGACCATCTCCTCGAGCAGGGTGCGGATGTCGTTGTAATCGGCGAAGGCCCAGTACAGCTCCATCATCGTGAATTCCGGATTGTGCCGCGGCGAGACACCCTCGTTGCGGAAGTTCCGGTTGATCTCGAACACCTTGTCACTGAGGCCGCCGACGATCAGCCGCTTCAGATGCAGCTCCGGCGCGATGCGGAGATAGAGATCCATGTCGAGCGCGTTGTGATGCGTCACGAACGGCCGGGCGGTGGCGCCGCCGGCGATCGTGTGCAGCATCGGCGTCTCGACCTCGAGGAAGCCGCGCTCGATCAGGAAGCTGCGGATCGCCGCGATGATCAGGCTGCGCTTCCTGAGCGTCTCCCGGCTTTCCGGGTTCATGATCAGGTCGAGATAGCGCTGGCGATAGCGCGTCTCCAGGTCGCTCAGGCCGTGATACTTCTCCGGCAGCGGCAGCAGCGCCTTGGACAGCACGACGACCTCGCCGGCATTCACGGTCAGCTCGCCGCGCGGCGTGCGGCGGACGACACCGGTAACGCCGATCATGTCGCCCAGGTCCAGCAGCTTCACCAGCTCGATCTGTTCCGGCGGCATGAAGTCCTTGTGGCAGAACACCTGGATCTTGCCGCTGACGTCGTGCAGGTCGATGAACATGCCGGAATTGCGGATCGCGCGGATGCGGCCGCAAATCTTGACGGTCTTGTCGGTGGTCTCGCCCGCCGGCAGCTCGGCGAATTCCTGCTCGATCGCGGATGCGAGCGCGGTGCGATCGAAGCGGTAGGGATAGGCGTTGACGCCCAGACGCTTCATCGCCTCGAGTTTGCCCAGACGCGCCTGACGGAATTCGTTCGACGCATTGGAAGCGCGAAAGGCGGCAGCCTCATCGCGCGGCAGGGCGGCAGGGGCCTCGGGCCGGTCGTTGGCGGTCATGGTGTCCTGTTCGATGGACCAATGGGAAACGTAGGCGTTCCTTACTAACGGCGACCGAATGTGGCGGCAAGGCGCATGCCAGCATGGCCGCCCCTTGCCACACGCCCGGCATTCGGCGTCATATGCGGGAAACGACGGGAACAAAACGAGGACGTGCGCGATGGTGCCGAGCGAAGAGCCGAGGGTGCAAGCTGGCGTGCTGCTGGCGCGCGGCGTGTGCCGGATGCTGGCCGCCCATGGCCTCGCCGGGGTGACCGAGATCCCGCTGGCCAATGGCCGGCGCGCCGACGTGATGAGCCTCGATCGCGCCGGCGACATTACCATCATCGAGGTCAAATCCTCGATCGAGGATTTCCGCTCCGATCGCAAGTGGCCGGAGTATCGCGAATTCTGCGACCGGCTGTACTTCGCCGTCCCGGAACATTTCCCGGTCGAACTCATTCCCGACGATTGCGGGCTGATCTTGGCCGACGGCTTCGGCGCCGAAATCGTCCGGCCGGCGCCGGAACGGCGGCTGGCCGGCGCCCGGCGCAAGGCGGTGATCTTGCGCTTCGCCCATCTGGCGGCCTTGCGCCTGCAGCGGCTGGTCGACCCTGGGGCGGTGCTGGAGGCGATGTGGTGACACGCCTCGTCGTCGGGCCGGGCATCACGCTGTTCAAGGCGCGCGCGGGCGACGACGCGCTGGCGGCGGCCCTCGACCTGCTCGCCCGCTGTCCGCCGCGCCGGATGATGACGCCGGGCGGCAAGCCGATGTCGGTCGCCATGAGCAATTGCGGCGCGCTCGGTTGGGTCAGCGACCGGGACGGCTATCGCTATACGGCCGAGGATCCGCTGACCGGGTTGCCCTGGCCGGCGATGCCGCCGGTCCTGATGGCGCTCGCGACCGCGGCGGCCGACGCCGCCGGCTTTCCGGACTTCGCGCCCGAGGCCTGCCTCGTCAATCTCTACGAGTCCGAGTCGCGGATGGGCGCGCATCAGGATCGCGACGAACGGGACCGGGCGGCGCCGATCGTGTCCGCCTCCTTCGGGCTCACGGCGCGCTTCCGGATCGGCGGGACCAGCCGTGGCGGCGCGACGCGCTCGTTCCTGCTCGATCATGGCGACGTGCTGGTTTTCGGCGGTCCGGCGCGCCTCGCGTACCATGGCGTGGATCGGATTCTGCCCGGCCGTCATCCGATCCTGGGCGAGAAGCGGCTCAACCTGACCTTCCGGCGGGTGACTTAGCAGTGTCGCAGACGGCCTGCTGTCCTGTATCGTAGCGGGCCCGACCATCCGAACCCGGTAGACAGCGATCCCTCGGCCCTGATGAAGCGTTCCTTGCCCTCCGCCCCGATCCGCCGGGGCCTGATGATTTCGCTGCTGGCCGGCCTTGCCGCCTGCCAGGCCGAGGCCCCGAAGCCGGTCGCGAGCGAAAGCTGCCTGACCGAGCGCGCCGATTTCGTCTCGGCGACCGACCGCACTGCCCTGCGCGGCGATACCGCGCCCGCGACCCCGTCGGCCCAAGGGCTCACGACCGATCTCGCCAAGGCGGCCGATGCGGTCGACCGGGTGACGTCGAGCTTCGCGACCCTGAAGGCCTGCCGGCTCGATCGTGCCGAGGAGATCCGGACCGGTGTCGCCGGCGGCAGCCTGCCGGCGGCCCAGATGGCGCCGCTGCTGGCGGGCGAACGATCGAACTTCGAGGGCGAGATCGAGATCGCGCGCGGTGCCGCGCGACAGCTGGAGCAGCGCGCGGCCGGGCTGCGCCAGGCAGCGGACAAGCTGGCCACGACGGCGCCGGGCGTCGATCTGAAGGTGGCGCGGGCCGCCGCGGCCCCGCCGCCGCCGGCGCAATATTTCGTCGCGACCGCCGCGGCACCGATCTATGCCAAGCCGGCCGCGACCGCTTCGCGCCTCGCCAGCCTGCGCCGCGGCCAGCGTGTCCAGGGCCCGGGCGGCGAGGCGGCGCCCGGCTGGGTGCAGCTGACCCTGAACGACGGCTCCGCCGGCTATGTCGATAGCGGCGTCCTGCGACCGGCCCAGACGAATGCGTCGGCGCTCAAGGCCGCGGCCCGGGCGGAGGGCGTGCGCGAGGCGGCTGGCGATCCCATCGCCGCCGCCGTACTCGCCGCCCGGGTCGGTTTGCCCGACCGGCAGCAGGCACTGACGGCGCTGATCGAGACCACGGCAGAGCAGATGGCCCTGGCCTTCAAGCCGGAGCTGCCGGCGACGGCCAGCTCCGATGGCGAGCCCGACGCCGCCCCGGTACCCTGATCGCCCCGATGGCAGCGCCGCGCGGCCAAAGACGCCGCAAGCCGAGGAGCGAGGCGTCACCCGGCGCCTTCGGCCGCAACACCGGCGAGGTCGCGCGGATCGGCTTCGAAAGCAGCGGCTGGCGCGACACCTACCATTTTCTGATGACCATCCCGGTGATGGCACTACTGCTGCTGCTCGCCGGCGCCTGGATCTCGGCTAACGGCGTGTTTGCCTGCTTCTATCTGCTGTTTCCCGACGATATCGCCCACGCCCGTCCCGGCTCGTTTGCCGACGCCTTCTTCTTCAGCGTCCAGACCATGGCGACCATCGGCTATGGCGACATGTTCCCGCAGACCCTGGCGGCGAACCTCATCGCAACGGTCGAGACCGTCTACGGCATGATGACGATGGCGCTGTCGACCGGCCTGCTGTTCGCCCGCGTCTCCCGGCCGACCGCGCGCACGACCTTCAGCCGGATCGCGGTCATCGACGATTTCGACGGGGTGCCGCATCTGATGTTCCGGGTCGCCAACCAGCGGCGCAACCAGATCGTCGAAGCGCAGATGCGCTTCTATGTGCTGCGGCTGGAACTGTCGCCGGAGGGCCACGAGATGCGCCGTTTCCACGATCTCACCCTGGTCCGCGATCGAACGCCGGTGTTCGCGCTCACCTGGACGGTCATGCATCGGATCGACGAGGCGAGCCCGCTCCACGGCGTGACGCCCGAGCAGATGGCGCACGAGGACATGGCGCTGGTCTGCACCATGACCGGGGTCGACGAGACCTTCGCCCAGACGATTTATGCCCGCTATGCCTACAATGTCGAAACCGTGCGCTGGAACGCGCGGTTCGCCGACATCTTCACGAAGAGCGCGGACGGTCGCCGGGCGGTCGATTATACTCGGTTCCATGATGTCGCCGAATGACCCGCATGCCGCTCTGGTGCGGCGGCGCAGAGCGCCTATAGTCGCGGCTTCTTTTTCCGCTTTGGACCCGTCTTGATGTCGACCACCCAGCCACTCATCATCCGCACCGTCGCCGGGCTGCGCGACCAGATTGCCGCCTGGCGACGCGAAGGGGCCCGCATCGGTCTGATCCCGACCTTGGGCGCCTTGCATGAGGGGCATCTGACCCTGGTCCGGCGCGCGCTTGCCGCCGGCGAGCGCGCCGTAGTCAGCATCTTCGTCAATCCGCTCCAATTCGGTCCGAACGAGGATTTCGGCGCCTATCCGCGCCGTGAGGCCGAGGACGTCGCCAAGCTGGCCGAGGTCGGCGGACATCTGGTCTGGGCGCCGACGGTCGAGGAGATGTATCCGGCCGGCTTTGCCAGCCATGTCGCCGTGACGGGCCTGACCGATGGGCTCGACGGTCCGTTCCGGCCCGGTCATTTCCAGGGCGTGGCGACGGTCGTCACGAAGCTCTTGATGCAGGTGCTGCCCGACCACGCTTATTTCGGCGAGAAGGACTATCAGCAGCTGCAGGTCGTGACCCGCATGGTGCGCGACCTGGATATCCCGACCAGGATCGTCGCCGTGCCGACCGTGCGCGAGGCCGACGGCCTGGCGCTCTCCTCGCGCAACCTCTACCTGAGCGCCGTGGAGCGGCAGGCTGCCGCCGAGCTGCCGCGGGTGATGCGCGAGACGGCCGCCGCCGTGCTCGCCGGCGAGGTGCCGTTCGCCCGGCTGCTGGCGCGGGCGACGGACCGCCTGTCGGCCGCCGGATTCGGTCCGATCGACTATGTCTCGATCTGCGATGCCGTGACGCTGGTGCCGGTCGAGGACCTGTCGCGTCCGGCGCGGTTGTTCGTGGCTGCCCGGCTCGGCCGGACGCGGCTTATCGACAATATTCCGATCGAACCCGCCGCTCGATGACGGCCGGCGGGGCAGGGGGCGCCATGTTGCACGGCCGTGCCGTCCCGTCCCGCCTTCGGGCCGTCCCGCTGTTGCTGTTGCTGCTGATCGCCCTCGGACTCGGCGGGTGCCGGGACGATTCCGAGCGAACCGACATCTGCAACCGCGCGCTGCAGACCCTGCTCGACGCCACACCGTCGGATTTCGCCATCGCGGCGACCGGCACCGACGATCGGCTGAGCCTGTCGCTCACCGCGCGTGACGGTCGAGCTTCGCATCAGGGGGCTTGCGATTTCGCGCCGGTCGAACATCTGGGCGATCGGCCGGTGCTGCGCGGGGTCGTGCTCGATGGCGTTCCGCTCGCGCCCACGCGGCTCATCATGCTGGCTGCCGTCGTCGGCGTTCCGGTCGACCTGGGCGATCTTGCACACAACGGGCCGGCCACCGTGCCGCCGGGGCGCGTCTTTCCCTATTTCATCCAGGAGGCGCTCAACGGACTGGTGCTGGGCGCGGTCCTGGCGCTGGTCGCGGTCGGATATTCCCTGGTCTATGGCGTGACCGGCACGATCCAGTTCGCCTTCGGGCAGATCTACGCCGGCGGTGCTTTGCTGACGATCCTGCTGATGGCGGTCGGGGTCGAACTGGGCCTGCTGCGGGGCGCGGTGCTGCTGGCGCTGGTCGGGCTCATCATCGCCTCGGTCATGGCGCTCTGGGGCTGGACGATCGATCGGATCGCCTATCGGCCGTTGCGCGATCAGGGCCATTTGACCCCGCTGCTGTCGGGCATCGGGCTCGCCATCGTGCTCGAAAACGGCCTGCGCATCGTCCAGGGCGCCAACGACAAATGGCAGGATCCGATCTTCACCGGCCGTCACCAATTGTTCGACCAGGCCGGTTTCCCGGTCATGATCGGCGATACGCAGATCATCGTGCTGACGCTGTCGCTGGTTGTCGGCGCCGCCTTCGCCTGGGTCATTCGATCGAGCCGGATCGGGCGGGCCTATCGTGCCTGCGCCGACGACCTGTTCATGGCTTCGATGCTCGGCATCAACATCGACCGGGTCGTCGGCTTCACGTCGGCCGCGGGGGCCGGCCTTGCCGCGCTCGCCGGGCTCATCGTCTCGGTCTATTACGGCGAGGCCGACGCCGCGATGGGCTTCGTGATCGGGTTCAAGGCGCTGACGGCGGCGCTGCTCGGCGGCTTCGGATCGCTGCCGGGCGCCGTGATCGGCGGCTTCGCGATCGGCATGCTCGAGACGTTCTGGACCGCATATTTCGGCTACGCCTATCGCGACGTCGCCGTATTCGCCGTGCTTTGCCTGGTGCTGGTCTACCGGCCGCAGGGCCTGTTCGGAGTCGCGGAGCCTCAAGCCTAAGCCCGTACGGGTATGGCTTTTGGCCGATGAAAAAATTCTCCTAAAATATCTGCAATAATTTACGAAAAATGTTTCTATCGCCGCCAAACAGGCTTCGCGAAAGGGTTTCTTTACGGCTAAAAGGATAGTGAGAGAGCATAGGCCGTCGTTGTCTGGTTGTTTGCTCGCTCTCCCGGCCGCCGCAGTGGTATCCTTATCGACGAACCAGACAATACCGGCGTCCTTCCATATTTCTTGCCGAGATTCAGCGCGGGTACCTTGAGCCAGACCTCGACAACCGCTTCAGCCGCATCTGACCTGGCGTCCGCCGGTGCCTGGGGCGTGCGCCTGCGCCGCGTCATGGGATTTTTCGTGGCCGGCGTCGTGCTCTGGGCGCTGCAACAGGGGGCGCTGCTGGCCGACGCCGGCGGCGGCCTTGCCGAATTGCAGCCGCTGGCGGTCGGCGGCTCGCTGCTGCTGGTCGTCGGTCTCGCCTGGTTCGTTCCCCGCGTCTGGCACAACCATCATCGTCCATCCGGTCCCGCCGGTCTGGTGATCGGTGCCGGCCTGGCCCTGGTCCATCTCACCAGCATCGCGGCTCTTGGCCAACCGTTCGATCCGGCGACGCCGCCCGCCTTCGCGGTCCTGGCGATCGGTGCGCTGAGCGGCCTCGGTCTTGCCTGGGTCGGCCCGCTGCTGAGCGATCTCAGGGCGGCGGTCTGCGCCGCGGTGGCCGTCACGAGCGGCCTCGGCCTGGTGCACGGGATCGGGCTTGCGACGGCGTTTGGCGGCGTGCCCCAGGATCCGACGCTCATCGTGCTGGCAGCGCTCTATCTGCTGTCGTTCGGCGCCTTGCTGGGGGGGCGCATGGCCGACCTGTCGCTCGTCGCGAGCCCACGCTCGGTCGCCCGCAAGGAGCGGTTCCGGATCATCGCCGAGGCGCTGCCGATTCCGATCGTGCTCACGACCGCCGACCACAAGCGCATCGTCTTTTCCAACCGGCGCTCGCGCCAGCAGTTCGCGCCCAAGGCGGAGACGGGCGAGGGGCTGACGACCGACGCGCTGTTCGTCCATGCCGAGGATCGCGTACGCCTCCTCGATCTGGTGCGGCGCGACGGCTCGGTCGAAAATCACGAGGTCGAGATGCGCCGCGCCGACGGCTCGACCTTCTGGGCGCTGATCGCCGCGCGCTCCGTGACCTTCAACGGCGAGCCGTCGATCCTGGCCGGCTATTACGACATCTCCGACCGCAAGGCGGCGGAAGAGGCGCTGCTGGCCAGCGAGGTGCGCTATGCGCTGATCTCGCGCGCGGCCAACGACGGCATCTGGGATTGGGATATCCCGTCGGGCGAGGTCTATTACTCCAGCCGCTGGCGCGAAATCGTCGGTGCGGCGCCGGGCAAGCGGCTCTCGACGCTCGACGACTGGCTGTCGCGCGTTCATCCCGAGGACGTGCTGCGGCTGAAGCGAGAGCTCGACGAGCATATCGCCGGCCATACGCCGCAGCTCGATACGGAATACCGCATCCGCCATGGCGATGGGCGCTATTGCTGGATGCAGTGCCGCGGCATCGCGCTCAGGAACGGCGCCGGCGAGCCGATCCGCATGGCGGGTTCGCAATCGGACATCACGCTGCGCAAGACCTACGAGATCAACCTGCTGAACGCCGCCTACGAGGATCGGCTGACCGGCGTCAACAACCGCGCGTTCTTCACCCACCTGATCGACACGCGCAACAATGCCGCCGCGATCGACGGGACCGCGGTGCTGATGTTCAACGTCGATCAATTCCGGCGCATCAACGACAGCCTCGGTTCCAGCGCCGGCGACGCGCTGCTGATCGCGGTGGCGCGGCGCCTGGCGGCCCGGGTCAAGCCGCAGGACGCGCTTTCCCGACTGAGCGGCGACGAGTTCGCCATCTGGCTCCAGGACATGCCGGACCATGCCCAGGCGCTCGACATGGCCGAGCTCATGCTGGGCGATCTGGCCCAACCCTATTCCCTGGGCGATGTCGAGATGCCGGTCGGCATCTCGATCGGCATCGCGACGCCGACCTTGGGTGATGCCTCGACCGGTGCCGATCTGCTGCGCAATGCGCGCCTGGCCCTCGACCGGGCCAAGCTCGGCGGCGGCGGGCGCGCCGAGCTGTTCGACGACGCGCTGCTGCGCGAGACGAACCTCCGGCGCCAGTTGGGCAAGGACCTGGCCAACGCCGAGCGCCTGGGCCAGATCTTCTTCGAGTATCAGCCCGTCGTATCGCTGGAGGCGGGCGGAACGGGCCGGGTCGCGGGATTCGAGGCGCTGATGCGCTGGCGTCATCCCGAACTGGGGCTGATCCCGCCGATGCGCTTCATTCCGCTGGCGGAGGAGGCCGGGCTGATCGGCCCGCTCGGGCTGTTCGCGATCGAATGCGCCGCCCGGGAAAGCGAGCGCTGGGCAGCCTCGGGCCTGGTCGACGAGAATTTCTCGGTCGCGGTCAATCTGTCGACGCGCCAGATCTCGGACCGGGCCGGCATCATGCGGCTGCACAAGCTCCTCGACCGGCTGACCCTGCCGCCGGGCCGCCTGAAGCTGGAAATCACCGAAAGCGTGCTGATGAGCGACCCGGAGTCGATGGTCGTGACGCTGGACGAGCTGCGTCGACGCGGCGTCGAGCTGTCGCTCGACGATTTCGGCACCGGCTATTCCTCGTTGAGCTATCTGCACCGCTTCCCGCTCGACACGCTAAAGATCGATCGGTCCTTCGTCAGCCGCATGTGCCGGGCGCCCGAGGCGTTCCGGCTGGTGCGCTCGATCATCGAGCTGGGTCACGACCTGGGGCTCGACGTGGTGGCGGAGGGCGTCGAGTCGGTCGACGACGCGGCGCGGCTGCGCGAACTTGGGTGTGATTTCGCCCAGGGCTACCATTATTCGCGGCCGGTGTCCGCCGATGCCGCCGAAGCCATTCTCAGACAGCGGGTGATCGGATGAGCTTGCGGACGATCGGAATGGCTCGAGGGGGGATCGGCGTCTGATGGAACCGGATCTTGCCACCGCTCGGACCTTCGCGCTGGAAGCGCTCGACCAGATGCATCGGCGCTCGATCAAGGCGACGCCTGAGAATTTCACCGTCTGGTATGGTTTCGTCGCGGACGCGCCGCCGGCGGCGCGGCGCGCCATCGAAATCCTTGTCTCGAACGATCAGGAATTTACCCCCGAGGTCCTGGCGGATCTCTATGAACGCTTCTACGGCGGGATGAAGCATACCGAACGGATCCGGACGCTCGCGCAGCAGATCGAGGCGGCGATGACCGGGGTGCTGGGCACGCTCGGCGACGCCGGCGCCGGGGTGCGCCATTATGGCGAAACGCTCGACCATACCGCAAAGGATCTGCTGGCCGAAAACCCGCTCGACAGCGTCCGCGCGATCATCATGCAGGTCATGGACGAGACCCGCGACATGATCGAGCGCTCCAACGTGCTCGAGCAGAAATTGACCCAAACGACCGCGGAAATCGGCGAACTGCGCAAGCAGGTCGAAGACGCCAGCCGCGAGGCCCAGACCGACGCGCTGACCGGGATCGGCAATCGCAAGAACTTCGATCTGCGGCTGAAGCAGTGCATGCAGGAGGCGATGGAGCAGGGTACGGAGCTGACGCTGCTGCTCATGGACATCGACCATTTCAAGAAATTCAACGACACCTATGGCCATCAATTCGGCGATCTGGTGCTGAAGCTCGTCTCCCGGACCATGGTCGAGGGCATCAAGGGCCGCGACCAGGCGGCGCGCTATGGCGGCGAGGAATTCGCGATCCTGCTGCCCAACACCGCGCTCAAGGCTGCCGCCGTCGTGGCCGAGCATCTGCGCGAGACGATCGGCAATAAGGCGATCATCAACCGCGATACCCGGCAAAATTTCGGTGTCGTAACGATTTCGGTCGGCATCAGCGCCTATCGCCTGGGCGAGCCGCCCCATGTGTTCATCGAACGGGCGGACGCGGCGCTCTATCGCGCCAAGCAGACGGGCCGCAATCGCGTGGTGACCGAGCTCGAGGTCGGGCGGACCCGCGAGCTGGCCATGCCGGTCGAGCAGGAGCTTTAGAGCCCGATCCGATCAAACCGAATCGGTTTGATCGGTGAATCGGTCTCTAACTATATGGTTTAGATCAGGATTCAGATATCAAGTCGACCCGGCTTGATGTCATCCTGATCTAATGGCCCGCTACCGCCTTAGGCGGCAAGAATGGCTGCGGGCTCGCGGCGAACCGACCTCCAGCGCTGGACGACGCCCGATGGGACCGGTGCCGCGTCCGCCTCCGCCGTGACGAGCGGCAGTGCCAATACCCGCGCCGGGTTTTCCCGCTCCATCGAAATGCCCCATTGGGCGGCCGGCTTGAACCCGAACCGGCCATAATAGGGCTCGTCGCCGACCAGGATGACCAGCCGGTGCCCGGCCGCCGCCGCCCGTGCGAGGCTGGCCCGCATCAGCAGCCCGCCGATGCCGGTCGAACGCTGATCATCGCGGACCGCGACCGGTCCCAGCAGCAACGCCGGCGCCGCAGCCGTCCCAATGGCGATCGGCCAATAGCGGATGGTGCCGACGATCGCGTCGGCCTCGCGCGCCACCAGGCAGAGCGGCCAGAGACGGCTCACGCGCTTGCGATAGGAATAGGATGATTTCGCCAGGCGGTTCGCCCCGAACGCCTGGTCCAGCAGGCGCTCGATGGCGGCGGAGTCGGTCGGCCGTTCGTTGGTGATCTCGATCATCAGGCTCTCTTCAACGGACATGTCGGGAATAGAAACTGTCCGACTGCCGAGGAGAGCCGATCGCGCCATCAGCCTCTAGAGGAGGCTGGTGGCCGGGGCCCATGCGCAGGCGAACAGGGGTGCAACGCGTCGGGCGCGTCGCAGGCTTGTTCGTCGTCGTAGGGCTAGGCGCGGCATGGGCCAGGGCCGTAATCGTTGTCGAGATGGCGAAACATGAGCGAGGGGCCGGACCCTGTCAAGGCGCCAAGTCCATGATCCAATTGCGGATCTGCCCATTGTCCCTCGCGGGTGAATTCGTCGCATTTTCCTCACAAAAAAACGGCTTGCTCCGGGCTCGTGACTGAATTCATCTTGTCGCCCATCGTGGAGACTACCGATTCGGAAGGGGCCCGGCGCTGGCCACTGTCCGAAGTCGCATGGAAAAGGGGCTAAATTTGTCGAAACGAGTCTTGTCGGGCGTGCTTGCTGCGTCGCTCGTCCTGGCGCCGACGCTGGCGCATGCGGAATGTTACACGGAACAGGAATGGCAGGCGGCGCATGTCCGCATCCTGCAAACGGAATTGAACGTGGCCCAGCTGACCTGCTCGAACGTGCCGGACCACAGCTACGATGCGCAGTACGGGACCTTCGTCTCCCGGTTCGGTGATCGGCTGAAGACCGCCGCGACGGAGCTCCGGGCGCATTTCAAGCGCGTCTATGGCGGTGCGGCGGAGAAGCAGCTCGACATCTTCGTCACGCGGGTCGCGAACGAGGCGTCGGACCGCAGCATGAGCTCGACCACGCCCTGCGCCGACGCAGCACCGCTGTTCCAGCAGGTGCTGGCGACCGACAGCGCGGGCTTCACGAAGCTGGCGGTCGATCACGTCACCGACAAGACCGAGATCGGCGGCGAACTCTGCGTCGCCAAGGCACCCGCCAAGAAGGCCGTGAAGAAGACCAAGAAGACGGTCGCGGCCAAGTAGCGGACGCGGGCCAGGCCGGCGGAACCAGCGGTTCCGCGAAATGGACCGGATAAGGAAAAAGGCGCGCCCCGCAAGGAGCGCGCCTTCGTCTTGTCCGGACCGGACCTGCAGATTACTGCAGGACGATCTCGGCGCGGCGGTTCTGCGGCTCGCGCACACCGTCGGCGGTCGGGACCAGGAGGCCAGTCTTGCCGACGCCCGTGGTCGCGATCTCGCCGGTCGGGACGCCGTCGGCGACCAGCTGGGCCTTGACCGCGGCGGCACGACGCTCCGACAGGGCCTGGTTGTACTTGGCCGAGCCGACCGTGTCCGTGTGACCCGTGACGTTGATCTGGGTCAGGTTGCCGGCCTTCACGCTGTCAGCAGCCTGCTGGATCACCTTGGTGGCGGCGGCGGTGATATCCGACTTGTTGAAGTCGAAGAACACCTGGAACGCGCGCTGCACTTCCGGCGCCTTGACGACCGGGGCCGGCGGCGGCGGGGCGACGGGCGCCGGCGGCGGGGCGGGCGGCTCGCCGAATTCGTAGCGCAGGGTCAGGAAGACATTGTTCGAATGATAGGCATAGTGCGCGATCGCCGCGGCGCCGTTGGCCGTCTCGTTCACGTCGGCGTCGCCGGTCCCGATGTAGCGGTACTCAAGGCCGATCTTCAGGTTGTCGGCGAGCGGATACTCGGCGCCGACGATGCCCTGGTAGGCGACAACCGAGCTGTGGTTGTTCAAGGGGGCGGCACCCGGGAGGGTCGTAACGCCGCCGGTGCGCAGCAGCATCTCGCCGGCGCCGACGCCGATGTGTGGAATGACCGGCAGGCCGAAGCCGTAGAAGTCATAGATCACGTTGCCGAACAGGGAATAGTTCGTCGTGTGACCGCCGCCGGGCGCTGCGCCGTGCTGGGAATGGTCGACGTCGGCCGTGCCGGCGCCGATTTCCAGTTCGCCGCGGAGCCCGTTGCCGAGCTCGTAACCGCCGGCGATGTGGCCGGTGATGCCGGTGTCATAGGTCACGCTGCTGCTGGGCTGGGGCGACGGGCCGGTGGACTGGGACGGCAGCGGGAACGCGGCGCCCACGCCGGCACTGACGTAGGGGCCGGTCAGCTGCGTGTCCTGCTGCGCCATGGCGGCGGAGGAAACGGAGCAGAGCAGAAACGCGCCCAGGACGCACAGACGTTTATTCATCATCATCCTCATCACATTCGTCGTCTAAGCGGATAGCGTTAGTCTTCTCGCACGTGAACCTATAATACGGCCGTAGGTTGCCACGTATGCCTCTGGTTCGTTGATTCTGTGTGCTTTTTTGGAGGGTGTTGCCGAAAGTACACGCTTAGTCGCGCAACCGTCGTAGTAATGGGGCGGTGAATTCGAGCTGGGGTCAGAATAACCCAATCGCGCCGGCTGCCAAGTCCGGGGCCGGCAGATTTCCGCGGGCTGTGGCGCGAATGCATCGGTCGCGCGACTCGGATTCAGGGCTCGTCGAGGCCGACGACGACGTGCAGATCTCTGATATCGGTAAGTGGGTATTTCAGTTCGATGACGGGATTATACTGCTTCAGATGAAGCATCGATTCCGAACGGCGCACGAATTCTTTGATGAGCACGACGTTGTCGGTCTTGGTGACGACCACGCCCGATCCGACCTGCGCCGGCTTGTAGGGGTTGATATGCAGCAGCTGTCCCGGACGAAAGCGCGGGATCATGCTGTCCCCGATCATGTAGATCGAATAGGCGTCGCGCACGTTGAGCAGGGAATGCGGCCGCGCGATATAGTCGATCGGGCCGTCCTCGAGAAACATTTCCTGCTCGTCGCCCCCGCGCGCGGCGCTGCGCACCGGGATGAGGTCCCGCGGATCGCGCGCCGGCACCCGCGGGCCGGGGGCCGCGTCGCCGCTGACTAGCGGGCGGTCGCTTCCGGCGCGCGGCGCCCGCGACTGGGGCAACGCCGGCAGCAGGTCCTTGGGCTCGATGCCGAGCGCCGCGGCCAGGCGCGTCATCCAATCGAGCGTCAGCCGGCGCTCGCCCTTTTCCAGCTTGTTGATCTGGGGTGCCGTCGTGCCGACGCGATCGGCCAGGGCCTGCATGCTGAAGCCGGCCAGATCGCGGAATTCCTTGAGTCGGTTCGACGTCATGTCCGATATATATCCGATATGGATATGGATAACAAGAGGGGCGCCAGAAAAAAATCTCTACAAATCGAATTGCGATATTGGAACAAAACAAGTACGAATTGCATCACATATGTCCAAAATGGAGATGCACATGTCCGCTCTGCCCGTTGTTCCGAGCCACAAGACGCGCCGGGCGGCGCTCAAGCTCGACCGGCTTGGCCCCGACCTGCCGCCGCCGGAACGGCGCCAGCATGATCCGGTGGCATTGGTCGAGGAGCCGGATCCCGAGGGCTGGCCGGTGCGCCATTGCAAGGCGGTCGACACGATCGGCCGCCTGGTCCGCAATGGCCTCGTCCGTCCGGAATGGGCCGTCGCGGCCGACCGGTTCCGCCGTGATTTTCGGGTCGGCGCCTTTGATCCCCTCTCCGCGAACGATCTGCGCCGGGCCCGGGGTGCCGGCGGCAGCGGCGCCATCATGGACCGGGTCGAGGACGCGCGGCAGCGCCTGTTCGACGCGGTCGCTGGGATGGGCGGCCTGTCGTCGCCGGCCGGCTCGATCGTCTGGCACGTCGTTGGCGCCGAACTGACGCTGAAGGATTGGTCGCTGCGGCAGGTGTGGGGCGGCCGGCCGCTCAGACATGAGCTGGCCACGGGGATCCTCGTCGCGGCACTTGGCGCGCTCGACGCGCACTATCATGACCGGCGCCGGATCGCACGCGCCGACCGGCCGGCATCCATCGCCGGGCGGTTTCATGATGGCGTTCCGACTTGGAACAAAACATGAACTTTTCGCTTGACCCCATCCGAAAGATCTGACAGAAATTTCCCATCGTTCGAATTGCGCCCGCCCGGCATCCGCCGCGGCGGGCTTTTCGTTTCCGGGCGCTCCGATGACCCGGGGGAGGGGCAATGGCGGGCTGGACCGACCAACAGCGGGCGGCCTTCCTGGCCCGGCTCGCCGAAACCGGCAATGTCAGCGAAGCCGCGCGCTGGGCGGCGGTGTCCCGATCGGGCGCCTATGCGCTGCGGCTTGGCGACGAGGAATTCGCACTCGCCTGGGCCGAGGCGCAGGGCCAGGCGGTCGATGCGCTGGAGATGGAGGCGCGGCGGCGCGCGGTCGAGGGCGTGGAGCAGCCGGTGCTCTATGCCGGCAAGCCGGTGCATGACGACGGCGGCGACCCGATCACCGTCCGGCATTATTCCGACCGGCTGCTGGAACTGCTGCTGAAGGCGCGCCGGCCGGAGAGTTTCAAACCGACCGACGAGGCCGAGGATGGGGAGTTCGCTCTTCTCGATGACGACGAGCGAGTGCGCCGAATTATGTGGCTACTTGAGCAAGCGCGAACGCGCCGCGATGGACCGCCTGCTGGCGGGCATCTGGGTGCCGCTGCCGGGGCCGCAGAGGGCGGCCTATGACAGCGAGGCCGACGTGCTGCTCTATGGCGGTGCCGCCGGGGGCGGCAAGACCGATCTGCTGCTCGGCCTGGCGCTCGGCCGGCATCGCCGCTCGATCCTGTTCCGCCGCGAATTCGCCCAGTTGAAGGGCATCGAGGATCGGGCGCGCGACATGATGGGGCCGCAGGCGAGCTACAGCGCCACGCGCCGGACCTGGCGCCTGCCGGGCGGCCGCAGCCTGGAGCTGGGCGCGGTGCAGCGTCCCGGCGATGAGCGGAAATACCAGGGCCGGCCGCACGATCTGAAGGCCTTCGACGAGATCACCCATTTCACCGAGGCGCAATTCCGCTTCCTGATCGGCTGGAACCGCAGCGCCGAGTCGGGCCGGCGCTGCCGGGTCGTCGCCGCCGGCAATCCGCCGACCTCGGCCGAGGGCGATTGGGTCATCCGCTACTGGGCGCCGTGGCTCGACCGCCAGCATCCGAACCCGGCGGCACCGGGCGAGCTGCGCTGGTTCGCGACGGTCGGCGGCAAGGAGGTCGAGGTCGAGAGCGGCCGGCCGTTCCTCCATGACGGCGAACGGATCGAGCCGCGCTCGCGCAGCTTCATCCGGGCCCGGGTCGACGATAATCCGTTCCTGGTCGCCGCTGGCTATCGCGCGACGCTCCAGGCGCTGCCGGAGCCGTTGCGCTCGCAGATGCTGCAGGGCGATTTCGCCGCCAAGCAGGAGGACGATCCCTGGCAGATCATCCCGACCCAATGGATCCTGGCGGCCCAGGCGCGCTGGCAGGCGACGCCGCCGGGCCCGCTCGACGCGCTCGGCGTCGATGTCGCGCGCGGCGGCCGGGACCGGACGGTGGTGGCGCCGCGCCATGGTGTCTGGTTCGGGCCGCTCCAGGCCTTTGCCGGCAGCGAGACGCCGGATGGCGGCGCGGTGGTGGCGCGGCTCGTGCCGGGGCTCACGACGCGGGCGGCGGTGCAGATCGACGTGATCGGCGAGTGCGCGCAGCCTGGAGGCATCGACCCACGACTGGGTGCCCGGCACGCTCATGATGGTGCTGACTGGCGGCTTCTTCGGCCTGATCGCCTATCTCGCGAGCCATGACGTGCCGGTCGGAAACCGCGACCTTCTCAACATCATGCTCGGATCCCTGGGCACCGCCTGGACGGGTGGCGTCACCTACTATTACGGCTCGTCGGCGGGGGCGGCGGTCAAGGACAAGGCCATCGGCGCGCTTATGCAGCGCTAGAGGCCGTCGCGTTCCAGGGCCCAACTGCGGACTGAAACTGCATCCTGCAAGGCGTTTCGCGCGGAGTTTTTGCAAACTGATTTTGCAAGACGCGAAATGTTGGCGGCTCACACCCATTCAGTGCGCTGCGAGATGGAGCGAAACGGGTGCGCGGGGCAGGACGGGGATGCCGGCCGTTTCCGTGACGGCGACGATGGTCCAGACCAACACGAGGCCGACCACCATCCGGACCAGTCCGGCCATTTGACGCCCCTCCCGGTCGATGGCTCGCCCGCACGGGCGGGTGGCCACGACCATGGAGGGATTTACGCCGGCTGGGCGGCGCTCATCCCCATGGGCTTGAGGGATAGGGCGGGGAAGAGAGGGGCGGGGTGGAGCCGAAAGGCTCCACCTCCGTCATCAGCCGGCGGCGGCCAGCTTGGGCTTCGGGCCCGGCTTGCGCCGCATCGGCGTGATCGACTGTTCCTTGTCGCTGGCATCGGCCATGGCGCGGACCAAATCCAGCACGCAGCGCTGCTGCTGCGGCGAGCCGATCCGGTAGAAATCGCGGATCAGATCGAGCGTCATCCGGTTGCCCATCACCGACTTGGTCGAATTGTCGGCCGAGGCGGTCTCATCGACCGGCAGCGTCAAGTCCGCCGGCATCTCGTCGAAGAAATACGAGATCGGAGTCAACAGGATATGCGCCATGTCGAACAGGCGGCTGGCGCTCACGCGGTTGGCACCGCTTTCATATTTCTGGAGCTGCTGGAAGCTGACGCCGAGCAGCGTCGCCACGGCTTCCTGGCTCTTGCCGAGCAGGATGCGGCGCATGCGGATGCGGCTACCAACATGGATGTCGACGGGATCGGGTTCGCCGCGCTGCCGCCAGTCGTACGAGTTCTCTTGGGTCATGTCGCTAACGTGCCTTCTTCGAGAGGGAACCTCCGGCTGGCCTCGCAACAAAGGAAAGCCGAGCGAGTCTGCGTTCCCGATTTGCCAACCCCAAGTTTTGCTCCGCAAGTTTCGTGCCGGTTGCGTCGATCGGGTGGTTGCAATTGGCCGCCGACCATTTTTGACGGTGGAATTGGTCGCCCGCTGCTTTGGGTCGCAGGGCGAGCACGCAGATGAGCATTGGCTTTCGGCGCGGCTCGCAGCACGATACACAGGGTCGAGCCGGATCTCTCGGGGTGGGGGCCGTTCGGACTTGCAGGTTGAAGGGGCCCAAAGCGGTGCAAACTTGGCGTTGGAAATTTTCTCTCGCGGCTGCGGCTGCTTTGGCGGCCGGCATCGCGCTGATGGCGACCGTCCGGGCCGATGATTTCGCGGCGACGGTCGCCGATCGCCAGGCCGGGATGAAGGCGATGGGCGAGAAGGTCAAGGTGATCAAGGCCTATACCGAGAGCGGCGCCAGTCAGGCCGAGGCGGTCGAGGCCGTTGCCGTGGTGGTCGCGACGTCGAAGTCGATCCCGAACTGGTTCCCGGCCGGTTCCGGTCTCGGCAGCTTCGCGGGCAAGACAGCGGCGAAGCCTGATATCTGGAGCGATCCGGCGAAGTTCAAGGCGACCATCGCGACCTTCCAGGCCGACGCCGCCACCCTGCAGAAGGCCATTGCCGCCGGCGACCAGGCTGCCGCGACCGCGGCGTTCGAGGCTATGGGCCGCGAAGGCTGCGGGGCCTGCCACGGCGCGTTCCGCGCCAAGACCTGATCTCCATCATGCGGTATCCGGCGTCGGCGCTGCTGCTCGCCGTGGCGTTGATCTTCAGCGGACGCGCTGTTGCCGCCGAGGCGACCGCCGCCGCAGTCGCCCGCGGCGCCTATCTGTTCAGCGCCGCCGATTGCGCCAGCTGCCACACCGACAGCAAGAACGGTGGGGCGCCGCTCGGCGGCGGCCGGGCGCTCAAGACCCCGTTCGGCACCTTCTTCACCCCGAATATTTCCGCCGACCGCGAGCACGGCATCGGCGGCTGGTCCGACGAGCAGTTCATCCGGGCGTTCCGCAAGGGCGTCTCGCCCGACGGGCGGGATTACTATCCGGCCTTCCCCTATACGTCCTTCACCGGCATGACCGACCGGGACCTGCTCGACATCAAGGCCTATATCTTCAGCCAGCCGGCGGTGCCGACGGCCAATCGGCCCCATGACCTCAGCTTTCCCTACAACATCCGCTGGGCGTTGCTGCCGTGGAAGATCCTCTATTTCCGCGAAGGCCCGTTCATGGGCGATGCGAGCCGTTCCATGGAATGGAACCGCGGCGCCTATCTGGTGAAGGCGGTCGCCCATTGTGGCGAGTGCCATAGCCCGCGCAACGCTTTGGGTGCCATCGAGAAGAGCCGGCGGCTGGCCGGGGCCTGGAACGGCCCGGACGGGATGAACCCGCCCAACATCACCCAGCATCCGAACGCGCTCGGCAAATGGAGCACGAGCGATATCGAATCGCTGCTGAAGGACGGGATCACGCCCGACGGCGATTTCGTCGGTTCGGGCATGAAGGATGTCGTCGCCAATACGGCGAAGCTGACCGATGCGGATCGGCACGCCATCGCCACCTTCCTAAAGGCGCTGCCCGCCAAGGAGCCGACGCCGAAGCCTGCGACGGCATCCCGGTAGGAGCCATGGCGGATCGCGAGGGGCTGCTCGAGGCGGCGATCGCCTGGCATGGCGCCGGCCGCTACGGCGAGGCCGAGGCCGCCTATCTGGACCTGCTCGCGGAGCGACCCGATGATGCGGGGGCCTTGCATCTGCTGGGCGTGCTGCGCCATCAGCAGGGCCGGTCGGGCGAGGGGCGGGCCCTGATCGTCCGGGCGATCGCGCTCGACGGCGCCAATGCGGTCTACCACAATAATCTCGCCTCCATCCTGCTGGCCGAAGCAAGTTTCGCGGAGGCCGAGGCGAGCGCGCGCGCCGCGCTGGCGCTGGCCGCGGATTATCCGGATGCGCTCGTCAATCTCGGGACGGCGCTCGTGCGCCAGGGGCGGCTCGACGAGGCCGGGGAGCGCTATCGGGCCGCGCTGCGGCTGCGTGCCGACGCCCAGTCCTGGTTCCTGTTCGGCGCCCTGCTGGTGCAGCAGGGGCGAGCCGAGCAGGCGATCGAGGTCTTTCGCCAGGCCCTGTCGCTGCAGCCCGACCACCTCGACGCGCTCATCCATCTCGGCAATGCGCTGAAGGGCAGGGGCGACGCCGAGGCGGCGGCCGCGTGCTATCGGCGCGCGCTCGAGCTCGATCCGGCAGCCCCGGCGGCCCTCAACAATCTCGGCAATCTGCTGCAGGCGGCGGGGCGGCTGACCGAGGCGGAGACGCTCTATCGCCGCCTGCTCGCCGCGCACGCGGATCATCCGGGCGCGCTCGGCAACCTCGGCAGCGTGCTGCAATCGCTCGGCCGTTTCGACGAGGCGCTGGCGTGCTATCACCGGGCACTGGAAATCGCGCCGGACGATCCGATCGCCTGCCACAACCTCGCCACTGCGCTGAAGCGGCTCAACCGGCTGGGCGAGGCCGTCGCCTGGCACCGGCGCGCCCTCGAGCTCGATCCCGACTATCCCGAGGCGCTGAGCGGCCTTGGCGCCGCCTTGCAGGCCCAGGGCCATGTCGCCGAGGCCGTGTCGTTCTATGAGCGCGCGCTTGAGCTGGCGCCGGGGTTCCCGGAGCCGCTCAATCACCTGATGTTCGCGCTCAATGCGCTGCCGGAGGTGACGAGCGCCGATCTGCTGGCGGCGGCGCGGCACTGGACCGCCCGCTGGCCCGCGGTTCCGGCGGCGGCCGGCCATGCCAACCGGCCCGATCCCGACCGCCCGCTCCGGATCGGCTATGTCTCCCCCGATTTCCGGCATCATCCGGTCGGATATTTCCTGACGGCCGTGCTCGATCATCACGACCCGGCCGCGGTCGAGATCCATTGCTACAGCAATTCGCGCGTCGTCGACGATATAACCCGGCGGATCCAGGGCGCCGCCAAGGGCTGGCGCGATCTGTTGGCGATCGACGACGCCGCGGCGGCCGAGCTGATCCGGGCCGACGGCATCGATATCCTGGTCGACCTGTCGGGCCACATGGCCGATCACCGGCTGACGCTGTTTCAGGGCCGCCCGGCGCCGGTCCAGGCAACCTGGCTGGGCTTCTTCTGTTCGACCGGCCTCGACGCGATCGACCATATCATCGCGGATCCGACCATCATCCCGGTCGAGGACGAGGGCTGCTACAGCGAGCGCGTCTGGCGCCTGCCGGGCTGCTACCTCTGCTTCGACGGCGGACCGATCGACCTGCCGGCGATGCCGATGCCGGCGGGCGAGGGCGGCCCGATCACCTTTGGCTGCCTCAATCGCCGGGACAAGCTGAGCCAACCGACCATCGAGGCCTGGGCCGAGATCCTTCGGCGCGTGCCGCCGGCACAGTTGCTGCTGAAGACCGCCGGCTTCAGCGACGAGACGACCCGCGCCGAGATGCTGGCGGCGTTCGATCGGCTCGGCATCGGCGCCGAGCGGCTGGTCATCGAGGGCGAGACGCCGCGTCGCGCCCATCTCCAGGCCTACCACCGGGTCGATCTGGCGCTCGATCCGTTCCCCTATACCGGCGCCACCACCTCGGCCGAAGCCCTATGGATGGGCGTGCCGCTGGTGACGTTGCGCGGCCGCACCTTCGTCGGGCGGGTCAGCGCCAGCATGCTGCAGGCGATCGGCCGGCGGGAACTGATCGCCGAGACGGTCGAAGCCTATGTCGACCTGGCGGTGGCGCTTGCAAACGACCGGCCGCGTCTCGCCGCATTGCGCCATGGCCTGCGGGCAGCGACCCGGACGGGACTGGGTGATGGTGCCGGTTTCGCCCGTGCGCTCGAGGCGATCTACCGGGCGCAATGGCGTGAATGGTGCCGCCGGCGCGGCTGAAGAAAGATGCGGCGGGATGAGTCGTAAGCTCGCCCCGCCGCAGGTCAGCCCTCAATTATTCTGCCGCCACCGAATGCGCGACGCTGTCGGCATCGATGGTCGATACGGCCCGTTTGCGCGGAAAGGCGAATGTCGCCACGGTCGGCACGACGCCCAGCAACCGGTCGCGGATTTCATGCTGGTCGACGCTCAGCAGCGCATAGCGCGGCAGCCCTTTCCAGCGCGGATCGGTGAAGCGCACCAGGCCATGGATGCGGCGGAAGCCGTAGACCCGCATCGACATGTTGATGTCCCGTTCGGCGACGAGGGCGACGAGCGCCGTCGGCTTCCAGCGGGCGAACGCCATGCGGGCGATGGCCAGGAACAGCAACTTAGACAGGGCGACGCCCTGCCGGTCCGGCCGGACCCAGAGCGCGCCGGCGAACACGACCGGTCCGCGGATGAGCGACAGGTCGACCGCATCCACGCTGCAGCGGGCGCCCTGGGGCGGCGTCGGCCCCATCAGGAACGTGCAATCTTCGAATGCCCGCCCGAGGTCGGTTGCGACCTCGCGCAGGCGGCAGGCGACGGCCCCGATCGGTGCGCCCTCCCGGTCGCGCAGCGCGATCCAGATGCCGTTCGTCTGGTCGATCGGCTCGATCGCCGGATCATAGAGCGGCACGAGCGGGCCGTAGCCCCGGTCCCGCGCGGCGGCGTTGAACAGGGCCAGTGCGTGGAAGTCCGACGAGATGGTGACCCAGAGATCGCGCGCGGCGAGGTCCTGGTGCATCTGCGCATCCGCGCGCTCGATGGCGACGAATTCGGAATGGGTGAGACCGCAATTAGCGACGAGAAATTCGGAATGCATGGCCGACTCCTTGTCCAAAGTTGAGTGTGGACAAAGAATGCACGCAACCGGGGCCTGTCGATATCGGCCGCCGTCCAGGTCGGCAGCGGCCTTTAGTCCTGCTCCGCCGGCGAGCCGACGACCAGGCCGGAGCGTGGGAACCAGAAGGCGGCCCGCTTGTAGGTCGCTTGCAGGGTGCCGGTGTTGAAGCTGACGAGCCGGTACGTCACCTCGCCGGTCCGCGTCGCGTCGAGCAGCGCATCATGGGTCAGCCGGGTATATTCCAGTGGCGCCGCCAATTCGAAGATTTCGCGGCCGATGACAGCGCGGCGCTGCTCCTCGGTCCAGAACACGGTCTGGTCCCCGATATGGCGCACCTTGATGGCGTCGTCATAGATGCTGACCTGCTTCGACAGGCCGAGGTCGGCCAGATGGTCGAGGAAGCCGGAGGTCAATTCGCCGCCGCACCGGCGCCAGGTCTCCATCAAGGCGATATGGCGCGGATCGGCCGCATCGCCGCTCAGCACCTCATGCCGCTCGATCCGGCCGCTGAAGACCTTCAGATCATCGACGCTGCCTTCGGGCGAAGGATCCCCGTCGGCAGGGATGAGCGTGCTCGCCTGGCGCAGGATGAGGCGCGACAGGGCCTGGACCTGGTCGCGCCGACTGCTGCCGTGCAACTCGCGCAGGCGAGCGGCCAGCAGTTCCGCCGTCTCGGCGGCGATATCGTGGGCGCCCGCTTCCATCAGCTTCGACAGCGCGGCCAGCAGGTCGGCGAAGGGCACGCCGGCCTGCTCGTCGATTTCGAACAGGTCGCGTTCGCTGCAGCCGAGCGCCGAGGCGATCTGCCGGCGAGCGCGCACGCCGATGCCGCGATCCCCCCGTTCGATACGGGAGATCGTCGATGTTGCCACGTTGGCCCGTGCCGCAAGGTCCCGGACGCTGAGGCCGCGCTGCGATCGCAGCTGGCGCAGCGGGCTGCCGGTGCGCCGCGCCGCGGACACGGGCTCGTCGCTGGGTGACACTGGATTCGGCAGCCGATCCTTCATGTCCCTGGCGCTGTTCATGCCCCTCTAGCCGCAGGGTTGAGTCTTCCCCCATTGAAACACCGTGGGGCGTGCCGGGCAACAGGAACCCGCCTGCCTCATCGTTCTCACACGACCGTGATGCCAAATTGGCAATAAATGATGCCACCGTGGCTCAAACTGGTTGCCAACGCGGGAATGTTGTACATATCCTCACGCTATACGGGTGTACGGTAAAGTGGGGCGGACAGGATGACCGATAGCCCTCTTCACGGAACGAAGCCTGCGGCGGCGCCCGTCGCATTTCCGATCGAGCGTGCCATGCCTGTCGAGACGGGCCCGATCGCCCGCATGCTCGCGGCCCCGGACACGAGCGAGTATTTGCGAACCTGGCTGGGCGTTGCGGCCGGGCGCGATCCGTTGCTGGCCTATCATGAGGCGGTGACGCTAGCGAGCGTGCTCGAGCTGCTGGCCTGCGAGGAGGCGCGAGCCTGGCTGCTGCCGGCCATGCGGGCGGCCCTGCGGCAGAATCCGGAGGCGGCTTTCGCCGACGCCCTCGATATTGCCCGGGCGCTGAAGCCGGCGGCCGCGGCGCTGGAGCAAATGGGATTGCGCCTGCCCGAGCCGGCCAACAGCCAAAGGCCGTCGGCCGAGCAGCTCTAGCCTGAACAATTCATCGCGGGTTTCTGGGTAGCGCGTTCGGGGGCCATCTGCTCGCGTATAGGATGTGTGTCGGGGTGGCGCCGGGGGCGCGATGTTCTGGTGCATGT
>Ga0070730_10000357_pt1 | contig 55550 bp, 53 predicted proteins | sample Coa_R1_3_FD_66447 | JGI IMG/M metagenome (GOLD analysis project Ga0070730, IMG submission 66447) | Surface soil microbial communities from Centralia Pennsylvania, which are recovering from an underground coalmine fire - Coalmine... | ecosystem: Environmental > Terrestrial > Soil > Unclassified ... | reverse complement strand
ACGCGCCGCAGCAGTTGCTGCACAACCGCGCCCACCTTTCGCGCCGCCTGTGCGAGCCTGCTCCGGCCGCGGTCTTGCTCGGCGGTGCCGGGCGCCTCCGGACGTCCATACATTTCGGCTGAACTGCTCATGACAACGATTCCCTTCTGCCCTTGCGGGCGTGCCGCGGCCAACAGCGGCGGTTGCCTGTCCCGGCTCCGGCCGCGTCGTCTGGATGCGTTTGAGCCCGACTATCTCGACAACAGAACCACACGGTCGCGGTGTGCCTGGGCAGCGCGGCTGCGGGCGGCTTAGGCAGGTAGGAAAACAGTGTGTCGGGCGCAGCCCGTGACCTGCCCGCCGGCTCGCGGAGGCGTGAGTTACGGGTGAGACAGCGCTGCGGGGTGACCGGCTGCAGGGGTACTGCCCGCTCCCCAGGTCAAGCGGTCAGGAACACGCGCAATGCGGCGCCTTAGCCAACCAGCTTGAGCAGGACGAACAGACCGAGGACCGTAAGCACGAGGCTTACGCCGGGGTGACTCTTGATGAGCCGGAGCATGGGATGCGCCTTCCGGTATGTACCGCGGCAACGTCCCGCTGCGGAGGACCAGGACCGGCGATGCGCCGCGATCCCGTACCTCCACTATAACCGATCGACGTGGAATTGTGCGACGTATTAATACCAATTAGCAGACAATGTGGTGCTGCGGAACTGCCTCATCGGCGGTGCTCGCCGCGAGTTCGCCTCCATGCGACCGGCAGCCGTCGCCGTCCATGCGCCGTCCGATCGGGAGGCCGTCACGGTGGCGAGGTCAGCCGGGCCCAGCGGCTCGTGCGGTGCGCCGGCCACTCATGCGCCACCGCCGACGGCGTTTGCTGGATACTGTCTGTAATCTGTTAGTATTCGGTCGAATTTCTCGACTTCGCACCGCTATGCTCGTAGTTGCCGCGCGGTCTGCTACTGCGGCCGTAGCTTAGCCAAAGGATGCTCATGATGGGACTCAATGAACGCATCGGCCGGTTGCTCGGGAGGCGTTCCGCTCCGAGCGCAACGCTGGCGGCGGACCGCGCGCGACAACAGCAAATGCACGGGCAGGAGACCGGCCAGACAGACCAGGAACGGGCGGCGATGCGCCAGCGCATGGAAGCCGATGTCGACGCCCAGCGAGCGGAGCGGGCGGAGCACGCACAAACCGACGCCTGAGCTGGCCCTGGGGCTGCCAAACACGTTCGACGCCTGCCAGCACAACGCTGCCAGGATCAGCATCGCTGGGGCTGGGGCAACGAGCAGAGCGGCCCTTGCCGCAATGTTCACCTCGGGTTCGCTGGCCAATATCGCTCGACGCGGCAGTCCGCCCGCTCAGCCGTCGCGCCGATGCAAGGCTACGACCGGGATGCGCCGCGTGGTCTTCGCCTGGTACTCCGCGAAGACGGGGACCAGCGCCGCCTGCTTCGCATAGAGCCGGTCGCGCTCCTCGCCGGTCAGGACAACGGCCCGCGCCGGGATCGTCGCTGTGCCGACCTCGATCGTGACGTCGGGGTGCGCGACCAGGTTGTGATACCAGCCGGGACTCACCGGCGCGCCGGCCTTCGAGGCGAAGATCAGCCAGCGATCGCCGTCCGGCAGGCAGGCGACCGGCGTCGTGCGTTCGATGCCGCTTTTCGCACCGATCGTGTGCAGCAGCAGCAGCGGCCGATCCGCGAACCTGCCGCCCACGCGCCCACCGTTGGCGCGGAACTCCGCGATGATCTGCGCGTCCCGGTCCTGCTGTGTCGTCATCGCGTCCTCGGAATCGAACTTAAGGCACCTGCTCTCTGCGAAACCGTGGCTGGATCTTCGGCCAGGGCGCACGCCGTGCGCCCCTGCAGGTCTGGCCCGGTTCCGCGCAACCATAGTCAGCGCTTCGGCAGCCAGCTCACGTCGTCGGGGTTGATCAGGTCCGGCGCCGTCCAGCCGTTGATGTCGTAGTCGGCCATGCAGGCGTTGACCATCGCCTTCGCGCGGTCGGTGAGGCCGATCGCGTTGGCGATGTTCAGCGCCGTGAGACGATTCTCCTCCGTCGAGCCGGAGTAGTTGATCTCGTACAGCTCGTGGCGGGCGCCGAACTCCGTGCCGATCGCGTCCCACAGCAGCTTCATCAGTTTCACCCGCTTCTCCGCGTCGTAGCCGTCGGAGCCGCGGATGTATTTGTCGATGTAGGGCCGCAGCTCGGGATTGTGGAAGTCGCGGGCGCTGGAGTTGAGGTAGATCAGCCCGCTGGCCACGCTCTGCTCGATCAGGTTCTTCACGATCGGGTAGAAGGTCGCGCCGAAGACGTGATAGGCCGTCGCCGCCTCGATGTTGGGCAGCACGGCGCCGTTCACCCAGGGCGTGGCGTTGCGCGCCATCGCGTCCGACAGGCTCCAGAAGAGGTTGCGGTAGGCGATCACTTCGCCCAGGCGCACCTGCTGGCCGCGGTAGTCCTTGTGCCCCGTCGCCTCGAACGCCTGCATCATCAGGCCGGCAATGAACTCCAGCTTTACGGCCAGGCGCGTGCAGCCGTGCAAAAGCGCCCGCGGCAGGAAGCCGGTCTGCGGGAAGAAGTTGTTGGCGGCGTCGATGTCGCCGAAGCAGAAGACGTCCTCCCAGGGGATCAGCACATTGTCCAGCACGAAGATCGCGTCGTTCTCGTCCAGCCGGCTGGAGAGCGGATAGTCGAAGGGCGTGCCCATCACCGCCGCCGTGTTCTCGTATGACGCGCGCGAGATCAGCTTCACGCCGGGCGCGTCCATCGGCACCATGAAGATGCAGGCGTACTGCCGGTCCTGCACGGGGATCAGGCCGTTGTGCGCCACGAAAGTCGCGTTGGTCAGGGCGGAGCCGGTGGCCACGACCTTGGCGCCGCTGACGACGATGCCCGCGTCCGTCTCCTTCACCGCGTGCACGCAGACCTCGGCGCGTTCGTGGATGGCGCGGTCGCGGTCCACCGGCGGATGGATGATCGCGTGGTTGAGGTAGAGCACGTGCTCCTGCGCCTTCTTGTACCAGGCGCGCGCGTTCGCCTCGTAGGGCTTGTAGAAGGCGGCGTTGGCGCCGAGTGTGCCGAGAAAGGCGCCTTTGTAGTCGGGCGCGCGGCCCAGCCAGCCGTAGGTGAGCCGCGCCCAGGCGGCGATCGCGTCGCGCCCCGCCACCTGCTCCTCCCAGCTCATCGGCGCCTTGAAGAAGCGCTGCGTGTAGCCGCCGGAGCCGGTGTCCGTCTGCGTGGTCAGCACGTCCTTGTGCTTCGGGTCGTGCAGCGCGTCGTAGAGGCGGGCGATCATGCGCGCCGTGTTACGAAACGCGGGATGCGTGGTCACGTCCTTGACGCGCTCGCCGTAGAGCCAGATCTCGCGCCCGTCGCGCAGGCTTTCGAGATACTCGGCGCCGGTCATCGGCCGGGTGGTGGTCTGCGTGGTCGCATCGGCGGGCTGTGCGGTCATCTGCGATCTCCTCGTCCGGCCGCGGCGGGTGTAGTGTTGATCTGGCCGCGCGGCGGCTGCAGAAATAGTATGCGCTTCGGCGCGCGATGCGTGAGCGGCGCGCCGCGTGACCGGACAGGCGAGGGGGAAGAAATGGTTGCGGTCGAGAGCGAAGCGCAGATCACCGCGAACGTGCTCAAGAGCCTGGAGCAGGCGCCGGAGGAGCGCCTCAAGACGGTGATGACCAGCCTCGTGAAGCACCTGCACGCCTTCGTGCAGGAGGTGCAGCTCACCGAGGCCGAATGGCTGCGGGCGATCCAGTTCCTCACCGCCGTGGGCCAGAAGTGCGACGACACGCGCCAGGAGTTCATCCTGCTCTCCGACACGCTCGGCGTCAGTATGCTGGTGGACACGATCAACCACCGCGCGGCGAACGGCGCGACGGAATCTACCGTGCTCGGCCCCTTCTACCGCGAGGGTGCGCGCGAGCTGGCGGCGGGCGAATCCACGAGCCTCGACGGCAAGGGCGAGCCGGCGATCGTCAGCGGCCGCGTGCTCGGCACCGACGGCAAGCCGATCGCCGGCGCCGTGCTCGACGTCTGGGAGGGCAACGACGACGGCCTCTACGAGCAGCAGGACGCGAACCAGCCGGACATGAACCTGCGCGGCCGCTACCGCACGGATGCGCAGGGCCGCTTCACCGTTGTCGGCATCAAGCCGGTGAGCTACCCCGTGCCGGTCGACGGGCCGGTGGGCGAGTTGCTGCTCGCATTGGGCCGGCACCCGTACCGGCCGGCGCACATCCACTTCATCATCTCCGCGCCCGGTTACCGAAGCCTGACGACGCACCTCTTTGCCAGCGGCGACCCGTATCTCGATTCGGACGCCGTGTTCGGCAAGAAGGATTCACTCGTGGTCGACTTCGCCCGCCACGACTCGGCCGAGGAGGCGGCGCGGCGCGGGGTGCAGGCGCCGTTCTACACCGTCGAGTACGACTTCGTGCTGCTGCCGGCATAGAGCCGCTCGCTCGGCTCGCCGCGGCCGCTGGTTGCGCAACAGGGCGCAGATTTACCTCCTTCAGGTCTTGTCAACCGCCCATGCGCCGACCAGCGTATGGGCGGTTGCCGCTGCTCGGCCGCCCCGGGCGACGCGAGACCAGCGGCGAGCAAGGCATGCGGGGGCCGGTCGTATCCGGCAGGAGGCAGGCGGCGATGGGCACGACGCTCAGGGGGCTGAATCTCGGCTACATGGGCATGGACATGGGCGTGATGGTCTATCCGCACGCCAACTACGCGCTGATGGCCGGCGGCCAGCGCGCGGGCGCGCTGACCTGGTACCAGTGTCCGGCGCAAAGCTACATCATCGACCACCCGGACGGCCGCATCCTCTGGGAGACCGGCATCTCGACCAACTGGAAGGCCGAGTGGCTGCCGGGCTGGCAGTACCTCGTCGATCTCAGCGCGATCACGCCGGAGATGTGCCTCGAAGCACGGCTCAAGTCGGTGGGCATGGCGCCGGAAGACTTCAAGTACGTGATCCAGGGCCACCTGCACACCGACCACGCCGGCGGCCTGCGCCTGTTCGAAGACGCGGGCGCCACGATCGTCTGCCACGAGGACGAGTACAAGTTCGTGCGCGGCATCGAGACGGCGGACGCCTTCTTCGTCCGCGCCGACTGGGACTTCCTCGGCTACAAGGCGCCCGTCACGACGTACGGCGACCAGCAGATCCTCAAGGGCGTCTGGTTGATCAGCCTGCCCGGCCACACCCCCGGCACGATGGGCCTGCTGATGAAGCTCGATCACACCGGCTGGGTGCTGCTCACCTCGGACGCGCTCTACACGCACGACAGCTACGGCCCGCCGGCCACGGGCTCGCCGATCGTCTGGAACGCTGAGCTGTGGGCGCGCTCCGTGGCGAGGCTGCGCCGCATCGCCACCGAGCACGACGCCTTCGTCTTCCCCGGTCACGACGAAACCGGCATTCAGCACGAAAAGGGCACGACTTCGTTCAAGAGGATCGAGTACCTGCCCGGCCACGCCTACGAGTAGGCCGGCGGGGCAGCGCGCCGGCGCTCCGCTTCAGTTCTGCTCGGCCAGCAAGAGGCCATGGCGCAGGGCGTAGCGCACCAGCTCGGCGCGGCTCTGCAGGCCCAGCTTCTCCATAGCCCGGCGCCGGTAGGTTTCGACCGTCTTCGGGCTGAGAAAGAGGCGCTCGCCGATCGCGCGCGCGTCGTAGCCTTCGGCGGTGATGCGCAACACCTCGCGCTCGCGCGGGCTGAGCTGCTCGAAGGCATCGCTCGGCTCGCTCTCGCCCACGCGCTTCAGGTAGTCGCGCACCAGCAGCGTCGCGGCCGAGGGCGGCAGGTACGCCTCGCCGCGGTGCACGGCGCGAATCGCCTCGACCAGCTCCTCGTCGGCCGCGTCCTTCAGCAAGAAGCCGGAGCCGCCGACGCGCAGCACCGGCAGCAGATATTGCGCTTCGGCCTGCGCCGTGAGGATCAGCACGCGCGCCGGCAGGCCGCTCTCGGCGATGCGCCGCGTCGCCTCCAGGCCGCCGCCCTTCGGCATGGCGAGGTCCATCAGCACGATGTCGGGCCGCAGCCGCTGCGTCTCGACCACGGTTTCCTCGCCGTTGCCGGCCTCGCCCACCACCTCGATGTCGGGCTGGGTGCCCAGCAGCAGGCGAAGCCCGGCGCGCACCAGGCGATGGTCGTCGGCCAGCAGCACGCGGATGCGGCCCGCCCGCCGGCCGCCGCCCGCCTCAGCGGCCATCGCGGGGTACCTCGGCGCGCACTTCGCTGCCGTGCGTGCCGGAGACGATCGTGAAGGCGCCGCGTACCAGCGCCACGCGCTCGCGCATGCTGTAGAGGCCGACGCCGGCGGGCGTGGCCGCGACATCGAAGCCGCGGCCGTCGTCCTGCACGCTGAGGCGGACCAGGTGCTCCGAGCAGGCGAGCCGCACGGTGGCCGAGCGGGCGCCGGCGTGCTTGGCGACGTTGGTCAGCGCCTCCTGCGCCACGCGGAAGAGGGCCAGCTCGACGGCGGGCCGCAGCCGCTCGCCGGCGCAGCCGTTCTCGAAGCGGACCGCGAGTCCAGTGCGCCGGCCGAACTCCTGCACGTGCCAGTCGAGCGCCGCCGCCAGCCCGAGATCGTCGAGGGCGGAGGGCCGCAGCTCACGCGCCAGCCGGCGCACGCCGTCCAGGCTGCGGCCGACCTCGCCACGGATCTCGGCGAGCGCCTCGCGCACCGCCGGCCGCTGTTCGCCTTCTTCGAGTGCCTTCGCGTAGAGGAGCAGCGAGGTGAGCGACTGCGCCGTGTCGTCGTGCAGCTCGCGGGAGATACGGCGGCGCTCCTCCTCCTGGGCGGAGATCACCTGCGCGGCGAGCGCGGTCTGGCGGTCGCGGGCGCGGTCCAGCTCGTCCAGCATCGCGTTCAGCGTTTCGCCCAGCCGCTCGATCTCCGGATCGGTGAGCCCTCCCGCGGGCACGCGAGCGCTGGTGCTGCCGGCCCGCACAGAGTCGATCGTGCGCTCAATGCGTAGCAAGGGTGAGAGCGCGGCGCGCAGCACGATCGCGTTGACGGCGACGCTGATCACGATGCCGGCCAGCACGAACGCCGCCATCAGTTCGGCGACGTTGACGCCGGGATGTGCCCGCACGCGTGCCGCCGTGATCGCCGTGCCGGCCAGCGCCCCCAGCAGCACGATGGCGGAGTTGGCCAACAGCACTTTGTAGAAGATGGGCAGGGTCAGCAACCGGCGCGGCACCGGCAGCCGCCGCTCCTGCGGCCGCGCACGCGGGGTGATGCGAACGGGCGCCTTCTCCATCACGCCAGCAGTGTAGCAAGGCGCGTCGCGCCTATGCCCGCCCCGCTCTGGCTCGGCTGTCCCATTCCTACGAGGAAAGGGGGCTGGAGCTGTCGGTTGTCCTCGAACCCACCCTTCCCCGGTGACGCGTGATGCAAAAGAGGAAGGTTCATGGTCGATCTTCAGACAGCTTGAAGGGTGACTTCGGCCCGGAGTATCTACAGGCGCGCACGTGCTGGAGGCCGCGGGCTCGGCCGGCGGCCAGGCTGGTGGCGCACAACCTCGGCAGCCGGCTCAATCAGCGCCTGCACCGCCCCAACCTCGCCTTTGCAACCCTGGTGAAATAGCCCTGCAATCTGCATCACGCGTTTGCAGGGAAGGGGCTGGTTTTGCGGGCGAGACGAGGGAAATGCGATACCGGCGCCCCGCGCGGCTGCCTTCAGATCACCGCCGTCTCGCGGATGGCGGCGCCACGGGCGAAGCGATCCGGCGCCAGCTCGCTCACGTCGGGATCGGAGCGGCCGGTCGTCAGCAGGCTGGCGATCACCATGCCCGCGGCCGGCGCGTGCATGAAGCCGTGGCCGGAAAAGCCGCAGGCGCACCAGAAGCCGGGGACGCTCGTCTCGCCGATCAGCGGGTTGTGGTCGGGTGTCACCTCGTACAGCCCGCCCCAACCCGTGCGGATCGCCGCCTCGGCCAGGGCGGGGACGCGCCGCGTGGCCGCCTCGATCAGCCGTTCCAGGAAGGCCACGGTGGTCGCCGTGTCCTCGCCGCTCGGCTCGGTCGGGTCGTCCATGCCCAGCAGCACCGCACGGCCCTCGCGCCGGCAGTAGAACTTGGTGCCGAAATCGACGGTCAGCGGCATCTCCGCGGGCAGGCCCTCGAACGGGTCGGTGACGAAGATCTGCCGCCGGTAGGGCAGCACCGGCAGCTCCAGCCCCACCATGCGGCCGATCACGGCGGCGAAGGCGCCCGCGCAGTTGACGACGATCGGTGTGCGCACGCTGCCCGCCGCCGTCTGCACCGCCGCGACGCGCCCCCCGCTCAGCTCGATGCCCGTCACCGACGTCTCGTCGCGGCAAACGACGCCCGCAGCCCGCGCGCCGGCGACGAAGCCTTCCACGGCCGAGCCGGGATCGGCGAAGCCGTCGGTCGGGCAGTAGGTGGCGCCGAGCACGTCGCCGACCGCGAGCTGCGGCACCAGCTTCTGCGCGCCGGCGCGGTCCAGCAGTTGCGCCGGCACGCCCAGGTCGCGCTGCATGATCGCTTGGCGCTGGAACGCCTTCCAGGCGCGGCCGTCGGTCAGCAGGAAGAGATAGCCGCTCTGGCGGAATCCAGCGTCGATGCCCAGCTCGGCCTCGAAACGGTGGTAGAAGGCGAGGCTCTGCTGCGAGAGCCGCACGTTGACTTCCGTGGAAAACTGCTGGCGGATGCCGCCGGCGGCGCGCGCGCTGGAACCCGAGCCGAACAGCCCGCGATCGATCAGCGCCACGCGCTCGATGCCCGCCTTGCGGGCGAAGTAGGCGACGCTGGCGCCGACGATGCCGCCGCCGACCACCACCAGATCGACCGCCTCCGGCAGCGCGGCCATCAGTTGGTGTCGATCTGCGCCCGCTGCAGGCGCCCACTGTAGTCCACGTAGATCGTCTTCCACTCGGTGTAGGTGTCGAGCGCGGCGCGGCCGGCCTCGCGGTGGCCGTTGCCCGTGCCGCGCGTGCCGCCGAAGGGCAGTTGAATCTCGGCGCCGATCGTGCCGGCGTTGACGTAGACGATGCCGGTGGTCAGCCGCTCCATCGCCCGGAACGCCTGGTTCACGTCGCGCGTGTAGATCGCGCTGGAGAGGCCGTAGGGCACGTTGTTGTTGACCTCGATCGCCTCGTCCAGCGAATCGACGGCGATCAGCGTCGTCACCGGGCCGAAGATCTCCTCCTGCGCGATGCGCATCGAGCCGCGGGCGCCGGTGAAGACGGTCGGCTCGAAGAAGTAGCCGCCGGCGAAGCCCTGCGGGTGCGCCTCGTGGCCGCCGGTGGCGATGCGGGCGCCCTCGCTCACGCCCACGGGCATGTATGACTCGATCTTCTTGAGCTGGGTCGGATTGATTACCGGGCCGACGTCGGTGCTCGCCTCCCAGCCGGGACCCAGCCGCAGCCCCTGCGCCCGCTTGACCAGCATCTCGGCGAACTGCCCTTCGACCCTGCGGTGCACGATCACGCGGCTGGCCGCGGTGCAGCGCTGGCCACTCGTCCCGAAGGCGCTCCAGACCACCCCTTCCAGCGCCAGCTCCAGGTCGGCGTCGTCCATGATGATGATCGCGTTCTTGCCGCCCATCTCTAAATGGCAGGACTTGCCCAGCTCGCCGCAGCGCTTGCCGACGCCCGTGCCGACGGCGTTCGAGCCGGTGAAGGAGATCAGGCGGATGCGCGGATCGTCTACCACCGCGGCGCCCGGCTCCGCGCCCTGGCCGAAGACGACGTTGAGCACGCCGGGCGGCAGCCCGGCCTCTTCAAAGAGCTTCACCAGGTTCCAGGCGCTGCGCGGCGAGTACTCGGACGGCTTGAACACGGCCGTGTTGCCGCTGATCAGCGCCGGCATCAGCTTCCAGGTCGGGATCGCCATCGGAAAGTTCCAGGGCGTAATCGCGCCGATCACGCCGACGGGCATGCGCACCGACATCGCCCACTTGTTCGGCAGCTCCGAGGGCACCGTCTCGCCAAACTGGCGCCGGCCCTCGCCCGCCATGTAGAAGGTCATGTCGATGCCTTCCTGCACGTCGCCGAGCGATTCGGGCATGACCTTGCCCATCTCGTCGCACAGCTCACGGGCGAGCTGCTGTTTGCGATCGCGCAGCAGCTCGGCCACGCGGAAGAGGATCTCGCCACGTTTGGGCGCCGGCATGGCGCGCCACTTCGGGTAGGCCGCTTCGGCGGCGGCGGCGGCTTCGGCCACGTCCGCGGCGCCGGAACCGGCGACCTCGTGCAGCACGGCGCCGGTGGCTGGGTTGCGGTTCTCGAATGTGGCGCCGGATTTGGCGGGCTGCCAGCGCCCACCGATGTAGTTCTGCAGCAGGGGAACGGACTCGCTCATCGCGCACCTCCACCGTTCAAGCACCATGATACGGCGGGGCGGGGGGCACGGCCCTCATCTTCTCCGGTCTCCTTCTCCCAATCCTGGGAGAAGGAGACGATCCAGGTTGAAGCGTTCCAACCTGTTAACGGTTAACCCGACGCCGTCCGAGCCGTGCTCCGCCCGATCGCCACTCGCCCGGGATTGGGAGAGGGGTATGTGAAATGAGGTGAGGGCCGAGCGCCGTGCTAGAATGGCCCGACCGCCGGACATAACAGCCGGGCGGCGCAGGAAACGGCAGTGTCCCAGGCTTTTTCCCCTGTTGCCGACGCGCGGCTCACACCGGCGCGGCGCCAATACCTCGAGATCAAGGCGGAGTGTCCGCCCGACACGATCCTGCTCTATCGCCTGGGCGACTTCTACGAGACGTTCGACGACGACGCCCAGCGCGTGGCCGAAGCGCTGCACATCACGCTCACCTCGCGCGAATTCGGGCGCGGCGTGCGGGTGCCGCTGGCGGGTATTCCCCATCACGCGCTGAACGGCTACCTGGCGCGGCTGCTGGCGCGCGGCTTCAAGGTCGCCGTCTGTGAGCAGCTCTCCGAACCCGGCCGCGGCATCATCGACCGCGGCGTCGTGCGCATCGTCACGCCGGGCACGATCTCGCAACCGGATCTGCTGCGGCCCGGTGAAAACAGCTACCTCGCCGCCGTCTGCCGCCACGAAGAGACGCTCGCCCTTGCGTATGTCGACGTGACCACGGGCGAGTTCGCCGCCACGCAGTTCGCGGGCGAGCGGGCCGAGGCCGCGCTGGAGGCGGAGCTGGCGCGCGTGGCGCCGGCCGAGTGCCTGCTGGCGATGGGCGAAGGGCTGCCGCACGCCGGCACGGCCACGCGGCTCGAAGCGCGTCTGTTCGAGCCAGAGGCCGCGGCCGAGACGCTGAAGCGCGCGCTCAAGGTCGCGTCGCTCGAAGCCTTCGGCTGCGCCGGGGCGCCCGCGGTTGCCGGCGCGGCCGGCGCGATCGTCGCCTACCTGCAGCAGACCAACCCCGACCTGCTCGGTCTGCTGGACGGCTTCCGCACCTACACCGCCGCACGTTACCTGGCGCTGGATCCGCAGAGCCGACGCAATTTAGACCTGCTGCGTAGCGCCCGCAGCGGCGCCGCCCGCGGCGGTCTCGCCGCCGTGCTCGATCGCACGCGCACGGCGATGGGCGGGCGGCTGCTGCGTCGGGTGCTCGGCCAGCCGCTGCTCGACGTGACCGAGATCCAGGCGAGGCTCGACGCCGTGGCCGCGCTGGTGAGCGACGCGCCCCGCCGCCGCCGGCTCGGCGGCCCGCTCGACCGGCTGGCGGACGTCGAGCGGCTCACCGGGCGCGTCTGCGAAGGCACAGCCGGCGCCCGTGACCTGCACGGCCTCGCCGCCGTGCTGCGGCGCGCCCCGGCCCTGCGCGAGGAACTGACGCCGCTGGCCGCACTCGCCCCCGTTGCTGCCGAGCTGGACGGCGTGCCTGAAGCCGTGGCGATGATCGAGCGCGGCGTGGCGGACGCGGACGGCCGGCTGATCCGCCGCGGCTACGACGAACGGCTGGACGGGCTGCTCGGCTCCGTGGACGGCGCCCAGCGCACGCTGCTGGAGCTGGAGCGGCGCGAGCGCGAACGCAGCGGCATCCGCTCGCTCAAGGTCGGCTACACCAAGGTCTTCGGCTATTACATCGAGGTCACGCGGCCGAACCTGGCGCACGTGCCGAAGGAATACCGGCACAAGCAGACGCTCGCCAACGCGGAGCGCTTCACCACGCCAGAGCTGCGCGAGTGCGAGAGCCAGATCCTGCACTCCGAAGAGAACGCGGCGGCGCTCGAACAGGAGTTGTTCGCCGGGCTGCTGCGCGAGCTCGCCGGGCAGCGCACACGCCTGCTGCGCACGGCGGGCGCCCTGGCGCAGCTCGATGTCTATCTCGCGCTGGCCGAGACGGCCGTGGCGCACGGCTGGACACGGCCCGCACTGGACGAGTCGCTGCGGCTGGAGATCAACGGCGGCCGTCACCCCGTGGTCGAGGAGCGGCTGCCGCCGGGCGAGTTCATTCCCAACGACTGCGCCCTCGATGCCGGCGACGACGGCTGCCAGATCGCGCTGATCACCGGGCCGAACATGGCCGGCAAATCGACGTACCTGCGCCAGATCGCGCTCTGCACGGTGCTGGCGCAGATCGGCAGCTTTGTGCCGGCCGCGGCGGCGCGTATCGGCGTCGTCGATCGCATCTTCACCCGCATCGGCGCCCAGGACGACATCAGCGCCGGCCAGAGCACCTTTCTGGTCGAGATGATCGAGACGGCGACGATCCTGCGTCACGCCACGCGCCGCAGCCTGGTGCTGCTGGACGAGGTCGGCCGCGGCACCGGCACGCAGGACGGCATGGCAATCGCGCAGGCGGTGGTCGAGTATTTGCACCACTACGTCGGCGCCCGCACCCTGTTCGCCACGCATTTCCACGAGCTGGCCTTGCTCGAGCGCACCCTGCCGCGGCTGCGCCCGTTCAACGTCGCGGCGATCGAGGAGGCGGGCCGCCTCGTCTTCCTGCATCGGGTGCGGCCGGGCGGCAGCGACCGCAGCTACGGCGTGCACGTAGCGCGGCTGGCCGGCATCCCGCCGCTGGTCGCCGCCCGCGCCGAGGAGCTGTTGCGAGGGAACAGGGAACTTGGAGGGGACCGGGAACAGGGAACAGGGAAGCGGAGCACCGACGCCGACGCGCTGCTGACGGAGCTGGCGGCGCTCGACGTGCTGCGCATCTCGCCGCTGGAGGCGGCCGCTCGCTTGCAAGAGCTGCAGGAGCGTGCGGCGCTACAGCTACACTCCCGGGATACTCCCGCGGGTCAGGGCGAGCCGGCTCCCGCCGCTGCCCGCGGCTGACGTCGCCGAAACCACTGTTCCCTGTTCCCTGTTCCCTTACCTGTACCCTGTCACCAGGAACCTGTCACCCGACTCAGGCGCCGCCCGCCGATCGCGGCGCAGGCAGACGAGAAAGACCACAAGCTGCGCCGGCGGTAGCAACCCGACGAGCGCGAACAGCGCCGCATAGCCGCCGGCGTCCGCGAGAAAGCCCAGCACGAAGGCGCCCAGCACCGTGCCTACGTCCCAGGCGCCCGTGAGCGTCGCCATCGCCGCCCCGCGTTCGGCCTCGGGCGCCCGGTCCATCGTCAGGATCGTCAGGCCGGTATGGCCGAAGGCGAAGCCAGCGCCGTAGAGCAAGGCGGCGAGATAGAAGGCGGCGGCGCTGTGTGCCGCGCTCAACAGCAGCATCGCGCCGCCCGTGACCAGCAGGCCGGGCACGATCGCCGCCCGCCGCGACCAGCGATCGGCAACCCAGCCGCCGCCGATCCGCCCCAGCAGCAGCGTGACGCCGTACAGCGCGAAGAACACGCCCGGATCGCCGGCGTGGCGCTGTTTCTCGTAGAGGGCGAGGAAGGCGGTGACTGCGCCGGCCGGGATCGTGAGCGAGAGGAACGTCAGCATCGTCAGGCGGGCGCTCGGGCTGAACAGCTTGCCGCGCGGCGCGGCACGATGTTGCGCCGTCTGCGTCTCCGGGAGCAGCAGCGCCAGGCCGAGGCAGCCGAGGTTGAGCAGGACACCGGCGCCGAAGAAGGCGCCGTAGCCGAACGCCTGCGCCAGCCAGAGACCAAGCGCCGGGCCGTAGAGGCTGGTGCTGGTGTAGACGACACCATACCAGCCCATGCCTTCGCCGCGCCGCGGCGCCGGCAGCACGTCGGCGAGCGAGGCCATGATTGCGGTCGTCAAGAAGGCGGCCGTGATGCCGTACAGCGCCCGCACCGCCGAGAGATACCAGACATCGGCGCTGACGGCCTGCAGCAGCGAGGCGAGGGCGCAGCCCGCCGCGCCCGCAGCCAGCAACCGGCGGCGGCCGAGGCGATCGACGATGCGCCCGGTGTGCAGGCGCAACAGCATCGACGCGATGAACGGCACCCCTACCACCAGGCCGATCTGCCAGCGCGGCGCGCCCTTCACGTACAAAGGCAGGGCGGCGAAGTAGAGCGCGAAGCTGAGGAAGTAGAGGTGGACGACGCCGAACAGCAGCGCCAGCGAAACCGACCACAGCCGCGGCCGCGGTGCGACCGCGACGACCGCACTGCTCGTCGGGCCGGCGGCCACGATCGTCGCATCGGGCTGCATCGCTCACCGTGTAGGCGCAGTTGCCGGCCATGCTAGCGGCACAGCCGCGGCACGGTCAACGCGGCCGAAACGTTGCGCTCGCGCCACACGGACCTGACAGAGCCGGCCCGCGCCGTGTAGAGTAAGCCAGCGAGCAGGACGCGGCAGCGCCCGCTTGAGACACGAGGCGCAGCGGCGCCCGCCGCCGAGGAGCAGCACCGCAGTGCAGAGCGATCACACCGTCCGCGCGTTGACGGCTGTCCCCCTCTTCGCCAACCTTCCGCCCGCCGTGATCGAGGCGATCGCGGGCAAGGTTCGGCGCCGCCGTTTCAACAACGGCGAGGTGATCTTCCACGAGGGCGACCCTGGCCGTGCGCTCTGCGTGATCGAATCGGGCCGGGTGAAGGTCGTCTCCGTCTCGGAGCAGGGGCAGGAGGCGCTGCTGGCAGTGCTGGGGCCGAGCGAGTTCTTCGGCGAGCTGGCGCTGTTCGACGACATGCCGCGCTCGGCCGACATCGTGGCGATGGAGCAGACGCTGACGCTCAACCTCAATCGCGACGACTTCTTCGCGATCATCGATCGCTTTCCCAGCGTCTCGCGCCAGATCTTCAGCGTGCTCGCGGCCCAGATCCGCCGGCTGACCAGCGATGTCGCCGACATCGTCTTCCTCAACCTGGACGCGCGCATCGCCAAGCGGCTGCTGGAGCTGGCCGACTCCCACGGCGCCGACACGCCGGAGGGCCGGCGCATCGAGCTGAACCTGAGCCAGGCGGAGCTCGGCTCGATGGTGGGCGCCACGCGCGAGAGCGTAAACCAGTGCCTGCGCCGCTTCCAGGAGTCCGGGCTGATCACGCTCGGGCGGCAGCGCATCACCGTGGTCAAGGCCGACGGCCTGCGCCGCCGCATCAACTACTGAGCGGGGCGGCGTTCAGCGTTCTGCCACGCCCGTCGTGCCGTACTGCCTGGCCAGCCGCGCCTCGCAGGGAGCGCAGACGTAGAGCACGCCGCAGGCGCCCTCGGCGGTGTAATTGAGTGTGCGCCGGCCGCAAACGGCGCCGGCGGTGCTGGTGTTCAGCGGCAGATGAAACCAGCCGTCGCAGGAGGTGCAGGGCACGCCGGCGCCTTCATCGATGACGGTTGAACAGACGTGGCAGGTGTGCGGCGCCATTGGACTACCCGCCCAGTCGGGCGCCGGGCGCAAGGCCCGTGGCCCGCGCCCAGTCCGCCGCCGCGATCTTGCCCTGGCCCTCCGGCGTCACGCGCTTGAGCCGCACCGCGCCCTCGCGCATGGCTACGAGCACGCCCGCGTCTTCCACCGCCAGCACGGAGCCGGGCGCGCCGCCTGCTCCGGGCACGCGCTCCACGTCGAACAGCTTAAGCCTGGCGCCGCCCAGGCTGGTGACGGCGCCGGGCTGCGGGTTGCTGCCACGAATCAGGTTGTAGGTCGTGTCTGCCGGCGCCTGCCAGTCGATCCGCGTATGCTCTTCGCTGCAGGGCGGCTCGTAGGTCGCCTTGCTCTCGTCCTGCACGATCTTCGGCGCCGTGCCGGCCTTCACCAGGTCGATCGCCTCGACCATCGCGTCCACGCCGATCGGGAAGAGCTTGTTGAAGTAGATCGAGCCGACCGTGTCGTCTGGTCCGACCGGGACCTCCTTCTGCAACAGGATCGGCCCGGTGTCGATGCCGGCATCGACCCAGAAGACGGTCAGGCCGGTCACGGCGTCGCCCTGGATGATCGCCCAGTTGATCGAGGAGATGCCGCGGTGACGGGGCAGTAGCGAAGGGTGATACTGGATCGTGCCCTGCGCCGGCAGCGTCAGCACGTTCTCGCGGATGATGTCGGTGACGAAGGCCATCACGTTGAGGTCCGGTTTCAGCGCCGCGTACTGCTCGAAGACCTCGGGGCGGCGCAGGCGTCGCGTCTCCAGCACGGGCAGGCCGGCGGCCTCGGCGGCGGCGCGCAGCGGATCGGGGCGGGCGCCCTCTTTCGTCGCCGGGGCGCAGACGCCGGCGACGTCGTGCCCCGCCTCGCGCAGCCGCGTGAGCACGCTCTCGCCGAACGCCTGCTGACCGATCAGCACGATGCGCATCGCCGCCTCCGCCGGGCCATTGCCCCGTCCCGACGCTACGCCCGCCGGAGCGCCGCGTCAACGCGCCTTCGGCGAGCCTGATGGCGCCGTTCGCGCTCGCTGGACACAGCCGATGCCGCTTCGTATGATTGCTGCAATTGTCGGGTAAAGTGAACGGGCTGCGGCTGCACGCTGCGCGCCGCTGGGCGGCCCGCGGGCAGCGCGGCAGTGGGGGAGCGACCTTGCCGAACACGCGATCGGCGGCAAAACGCATGCGGCAGGCGCTGAAGCGCCGCCTGCGCAACCGTGCCGCAACCAGCACGATCAAGACCTACGTCCACCGCGCGGAACGGCAGATCGCCGGCGGCGAGATGGCCGATGCGGAGACGACGGTGCACCTCGCCCTGCGCGCCCTGGACAAGGCAGCGCAGAAGGGCATCATTCACAAGAACAACGCCGCGCGACGCAAGTCGCGGCTGATGCGCAAGCTCAACGCGGCCAAGGCGCCGCAGGCCTGATCCACGGCGCCCGGTCCAGTACCGAGTCCGGAGCGCGGATGACCGGCCTGGGAGCGATCCTCCAGCAAACGCGCGCGGCGCGCGGCGTCTCCCTGGAGGAAGCCGAGCGGGTGACGCACATCGCCCGCCGCTACCTGCAGGGGCTCGAAGACGAGGACTTCAGCGTCTTTCCGGCTCCTGTTTTCGCGCGTGGCTTCCTGCGCAACTACAGCCAGTACCTCGGCCTCGACCCGGACGAGATGGCCGACCTCTGGCCGGGGAACGCCGATCAGCAGCCGGCACGGCCGGAGCCAGCGCCCGAAACCGGGCGCAGCGAGTTCGAGCGGCGCACGGGGCCGCTGCGCACGCGCGGCCCGTCGGATCGCTCCGGCATTCGCCGGCCGTTCGGCTCGCGCGGCGGCGCGGCGCCCGGCCCGCTCTCGCGCGGCGCCGGTCCGCGTGGCGGGCAGACTTCCGCCGCACCCGCCCTTCTCGCGGTGGTCGTCGCCGTCGTGGCTATGTTGCTGATCGCCCTGATCGCCTCGCGCGCCGGCGGCGCGTCCGCGCCAGGCGGCAGCGCCAACCGGCCCAGCGCCTCCCGGCCCGCCGGCGGCAACCAGCCCGCCGCCAGCCCGACGGCGCCGCCGCGCAGCGCCGGCAAGATGCCGAACCTGGTCGGCAAGACTCGACAAGAGGCGCTCGCGCAGTTGCAGCAGGCCGGGGTGACGCCGCTGGTGGTCGGAGTAAGCAGCGCCAATGCCGCCGCGGCCCCTGATGCCGTGCTGCGCCAGGATCCCTCGCCCGGCACCGCGATCACCACCAACTCCGCCATCTCCCTGATCGTCAACGGCGCCGCGGCCGCTGCCACGCCGACGCCGCAGCCGGGCGCCACGCCCCGTGCCACGGCGACGCCCCGTGCCACGGCGACGCCCCGCACGGTACGCTGATCGGCAGCAGAGAACGGACGAACGCGTGCGCTATCACCTTGTCACCCTGGGCTGCCCCAAGAACACGGTCGACTCCGAGCGGCTGGAGCGGCTGCTGCTGGCCCGCCGCCACGTACCCACGCCACGGCCCTCCGACGCCGATCTGCTGATCGTTAACACCTGCGGCTTCATCGACGCCTCCAAAGAGGAATCGGTGGACACGATCCTGCGGCTGGCCGCGATCAAGAAACCGGGCCAGCGGCTGATCGCCGCCGGCTGTATGACGCAGCTCTACGGCGACGAGGTCGCGCGGGAGATCCCGGAGGTCGATCACGTCTTCGGCGTCGAGCAGTGGCAGCAGGTGGCGGCGCTGGCCGAGGGCGAAGCCGCGGCGCCGTGGGACATCCCCCTGACCGCATCGCCCATGCGCCACCGCACCAGCGCCTATCTGAAGATCTCCGACGGCTGCGACGCGCCCTGCACCTTCTGCATCATCCCGAAGATCAAGGGCCGCTTCACCAGCCTCGGCGCCGGCGCGATCGTGGCCGAGGCGCGGCGGCTGGTGGCGGAAGGGGCGCGCGAGCTGGTGCTGGTGGCGCAGGACAGCACGGCCTGGGGCGAAGACCTGGGCCGGCGCGACGGCCTCGCCGATCTGCTGCGCCTGCTGGCGGAATCGCTGCCCGAGCAGCCTTGGCTGCGCATCATGTACGCCTATCCCGGCCGCGTGCGCGAGCCGCTGATCCGGGCGATGGCCGAGCTGCCGACCGTCGTGCCCTATCTCGACATGCCTCTGCAGCACGGCAGCGTCGCCCTGCTGCGCCGCATGCAGCGGCCGAGCAACATGGTGATGGTGCGCCGCACGCTGGCCGAGCTGCGCGCGGCGATGCCCGAAATTGCGCTGCGCACCTCGCTGATCGTCGGCTTTCCCGGCGAGACGCGGGCCGAGTTTGCCGAGCTGCAGGCGTTCGTCGAGGAGGCGCGCTTCGACCACGTCGGCGTCTTCACCTACTCGCCGCAGGAGGGCACCCCCGCCGCCGCCATGCCCGGGCAGATCGCCGAGCGGGTGAAAAGGCGCCGCCGCGACGAGCTGATGGCCCAGCAGCAGGGCATCTCGCACGAGAAGCACAAGGCGCTGGTCGGCAGCGAGATGACGGTGCTGATCGAGGCAGCGCAGCGGCAGCAGGACGGCGGCGAGGTGATCTCCGTCGGCCGCGGCTCCCGCGACGCGCCGGAGGTGGACGGCGTGGTGCTGGTGCACGGCGAGCTTGAGCCGGGCAGCCGCGTGCCCGTGCGCATCACCGGCGCCATGCCCTACGACCTGCTGGCCGAGCCACTGGCCGCGCCCGTTCCTTGAGACACGACTTTCCTTGACACCGTTTTGCGGCCGCTGCTACGATCTTCGGGCGGCATCGGGCCGCGGCGCATGGGGATATAGCTCAACTGGGAGAGCGCTGCGTTCGCATCGCAGAGGTCGGGGGTTCGAATCCCCCTATCTCCACCGAGCTGTTCACCGCGGGAGTCACGTCGATTGGGGTCGTTTCCGCCATTGCGGATGCGGCCCTATTTTCGTGACCGGCCGGTTGAATTGCGCTCAAACCAACCCCCCGCCGTCTGCTGCGCCGTGGACGGCAGTGTCGCACCGACGGCGCTGCGCCAGTCCGCCCGTAGGTGAGACCATTCGACGTTGTGGTGTGCCCCGCAACGTCGGGATCGGAGGATGGTGTGCCGGGCGAGCGAAGCCTCTGGGAGCTGGCGGACCTTGTGACGCCGATGGCCCTGCGCGTGGCGGCCACGCTGCGCATCGCCGATCGGATCGCGCAGGGCACGAACACGGCGCCCGCGCTGGCCGCCGCGGCGGGCGCCGACGCCGACGCGTTCGAGCGCCTGCTGCGCCATCTGGTCACGGCCGGGGTGCTGAGTCACGGGGACGCCCGTGAGTACGGGGTGACGCCGCTGGGCGAGGCGCTGCGCGACGATCATCCATCCGGCCTGCGCGAGCGGCTGGACATCGAGGGCGCGGTCGGCCACGCGGACCTGGCGTTTGCCTGCCTGTCGCACAGCATCCGCACGGGAGAGTCGGCGTTTCCCTTGCAGTTCGGCCGCTCGTTCTGGGACGACCTGGCGGCGAATCCCGCCCGTTCCGCCTCCTTCGACGCGCAGATGGGCGTCGATGCCGCGGCCTGGGCGCGCGACGTGGTCGGCGCCTACGACTGGGGCGCGCTCGGGCGCCTGGTGGATGTGGGCGGCGGCAACGGCGCGATGCTGATCGCCCTGCTGCAGGCACACCCGGCGCTGCGCGGCACGGTCTTCGATCTGCCGGCCACGGCCACGACGGCGCGCGCGGCGCTGGCGGCGGCGGGCCTGCAAGCGCGGGGCGATGCCGTCGGCGGCAGCTTCTTCGAGCCCCTGCCGGCGGGGGCGGACGGCTATCTGCTCTCGGCGATCCTGCACGACTGGCCCGACGCGGCGGCGCTCGCCATTCTGCGGCGCTGCGCCGAGGCGGCGGGTGCGGCGGGCAAGGTCTTCGTGCTGGAGAAGATCGGCGCGGACGGAAAGTCGCTGCAGACGGCGATGGACCTGCGCATGCTCGCCTTCTTCGGCGGCAAGGAGCGCGGCGTGGCCGAGCTTGCCGCCCTCGGCGCGGAAGCCGGCCTGAAGCTGGCCGCGGTGCACCCGGCGGGGCCGCTGGCGATCGTCGAGTTCAGGGCCGCGTGAGAGTGCCGATCGCCTTCGTCCCGCGGTGAGTCGATTCGCGGCGCAGGACGTAAGCGCCCGGCCCGCGCGGCGGCGATTTGCTACGCTGTTCGTTGGTACGAGACGGCGGGAGGAGCGCGATGCCCGAGCTTGCGGCCGAGATCGGCGGTGTGCGCCTCGCGTTGCTGCTGATGAACGCTTCCGGCCCGAACTGCACGACACTGGCGCAGCTCACGGCGCTGGCGCAGTCGGACGCCGGCGCCGTGGTCACCAAGTCGATGACGCGCGAGCCGCGCGCCGGCAACGCCGAGCCGCGCTACGCCGACTTGCCGCTCGGATCGATCAACTCGATGGGTCTGCCGAACCTGGGCTATCTCGCATACTGCCGCCTGCTGCCGCGCCTGCGCGAGTTCGGCAAGCCGGTGGTCGCCAGCATCGCCGGCTTCTCCTTGGACGACTACGTGACGATCGTGCGGGCGACTTCGGAGGCGGGCTTCGACCTGATCGAAGTCAACCTGTCTTGCCCCAACATCGCCGGCGAGCCGCAGGTGGGCTACGACTTCGGGCATTCAGAGGAGGTGCTGGCGGCGGTGCGCGCCGTCTGCCGGCGGCCGCTGGGCGTGAAGCTGCCGCCCTACTTTGACCCGGTGCACCACGAGCGCATGGCGGCGATCGTGCGCCGCAGCGGCGTGGATTTCCTCACGCTGATCAACTCGGTGGGCAACGCGCTGGTGATCGACGCCGAGAGCGAGACGCCGGTGATCCATCCGCGCGGCGGCTTCGGCGGCCTCGGCGGCGAATACATCAAGCCGGTGGCGCTGGCAAACGTACGCGCCTTCCACACGCTCACCGGCGGCGCGATTCCGATCATCGGCGTGGGCGGCGCCTACACGGGCCGCGACGTGTTCGAGTTCTTGCTGGCCGGCGCCAGCGCCGTGCAGCTCGGCACGGCCTACATGCAGGAGGGCACCGGCATCTTCGCCCGCGTCGCCGCCGAGCTGGACGCCCTGCTTGCCGCCAGGAGCTACGCCGGTGCGGCCGCGGCGGTCGGCAAGCTGAAGCCGCTGCCGGCGGCGCAGCCCGCCGCCACGGGCTGAAGCGTCGCCATCCGCTATACTTGGTGAACGGCGCCGGACGCCGTCCCTGCCCCCGTAGCTCAGTGGATAGAGCAGCGGTTTCCTAAACCGCGTGTCGGTGGTTCGAGTCCGCCCGGGGGTACCCGCGCAGGTTCAGTGCTACTCGCAGACGGGCTACGCCACGGCCACGGCGCGGCGGTCGTATTTCCAGACCAGCTCGTTGAGCAGCAGTGTTTCGGCGCGGTCGGCGGGGATGGCGCCGCTACGCACCAGCTCCTGCTGCACCGTGGCGAAGACCTCCGCCGGCACGGCGATGCGCTCGCCGATGTAGCGCCGGCCCTGGGCGTCGTAGTGAAGCGTCACGTTACCGCACCGCAACGTTTATATTGCAGCCAGTGTAATGCAGTAACAACATTGCAAGCAAGAGGATTGGCGGCAGTCTTGGCTGATTCGCCGTCGCCTTGCATAAGGGCGTGAGCCGCCCGCTGCCGCGGCACGCCCCGCCTTCCCACCGCGCGGGCCCCGCGCTCGTTGCTGCCGGCTGCCATGGCGCGGCTGGCCAGGCTGCCGCCGTTTCGTAACAATCTCGCTCGCGCCGCGTTATATTGCCCAACACTGCACGTGGAGGTGGTTTCATGTCCTGGCACTGGCGGCGCGGGCGCATCCTCGCGCTGTGCGCCGTTTCCCTGGCGCTGCTGAGCACGGCTGCCGCCTGGCGGCCGGCCTCGGCCGGGCTGCAGTTCGCCCCGCTGGCCGAAGTGGCGCCCGACAGCGACCTCGACCTGACCGGCGCCGCGGGGCCGGCCTACGCCTGCACGACGCCCGCCCCCGTCGTCCATTCCGTCTCGTTTCACTGCTACACGCCGTCGCAGATCTTCGCCGCCTACGGCGTGGACGCACTGCACGCGGAGGGCACCACGGGCAAGGGCCAGACGATCGTGATCGTCGATTCGTATGGCAGCCCCACCGCGCAGCACGATCTCGACGTGTTCAGCGACACCTTCGGGCTGCCGCGCACGCAGATCGAGTTCATCTATCCGGACGGCACGCCGCCGTTCAACAACTCCGTGAACGGTTCGCCGGCCGGCTGGGCCTTCGAGACGAGCCTCGACCTGCAGTGGGCGCACGCGATCGCACCCGACGCCCACCTGGTGCTGGTCGCGGCCAACCCGGCCGAGACACAGGGCGTGCAGGGCTTCCCCGGCATCTTTAAGGGCGAGCAGATCGCGGTCGGCCGCTTCCCCGGCGCGGTGCTGAGCCAGAGCTTCGCCGTGACCGAGCAGTCTTTCCACGCCGCGGCCGCAGAGCAGGTGCAACTGCTGGGCCAGGTCTACCAGCGGGCCGCGGCGAACCGCGTCACGGTGCTTGGCTCCAGCGGCGACAGCGGCACGGCCAACGGCGACAAGCAGGGCCGCGTCTTCCCCTTCCCGACGGTCAACTGGCCCTCGTCGGACCCGATGGTCACCTCCGCGGGCGGCACCTGGCTGCAGTACGGCTGGACGTGGAATCCAACCAGCCCCACCAGCCTGAGCTTCCTTACCACCCCCGGCAGCCGCACCGAGGCCGTGTGGGATGAGCCGTTCCTGCCGGCGGCCGGCGGCGGCGGCCGCAGCGTGCTGTTCTCCACGCCCGCCTTCCAGAGCGGCATCGCCCAGAGCCTGTTGCAGGGGCGCCGCGGCCTGCCGGACCTCTCCTGGAACGCGGCGGTGGACGGCGGCGTGCTGGTGTACACGAGCTTCCCCACCGTGCGGGTCGGCTGGCACATCGTCGGCGGCACGAGCGCCGCCTCGCCGCAACTCGCGGCGCTCGTCGCGCTCGCCAACCAGCTAGCCGACGCGGCGCACAAGGCCCACGTCGGCTATCTCAACCCGCTGATCTACCAGCTCCCGGCGGGCGACTTCACCGACATCGTGCCGCAGACGTTTGGCCCCGGCGCCGTCACGCTGGCGGACAACGCGGAGTTCGGCAGCGGCATCGCCGGCATGGCGGTCACGCCCGGTTACGACCTCGCCACCGGCTTCGGCAGCCCGAAGGCGCACAGTTTCGTGCACGACCTGGCCAACCTGTTACCGTAACGGCCATTGATCCGGCACGGCCGGCGGACCGGCCAATCGTGGCCGGTCCGCCGGCTGTCCGTTGGGCCAACAGGCCGGGAGCGGTACGATGGTACGGCGCAAGCGCGCCATGCGCGCATCGGGCCGCTGGAGGGGTGGCCGAGTGGTTTAAGGCAACGGTCTTGAAAACCGTCGCGGTTTCGCGCCGCCGTGGGTTCGAATCCCACCCCCTCCGCCAGCCGCCGTTCTGAATCAGACCGGGTCGTGCCGCCCGGCTACGATCATCGCTTCGCTCTGCCGCCGCGCCTCGCGGTAGCGGGCACGCTCGTCTTCCGGCGTGCCGGCCGGGAGTTCCGCAAGGATCTTCGTCAGCTCCTCGTCGAACAGGCGTGTGATCAGCACCGGCGTGTGCACGAGCGGCAGGTCCGCGTCGTCCATGATCGTCACCACCTCGTGGTGCTGCGCGCGCTGCGCGAGCATCAACCGGTAGATGCGATCCGTGGCCAGGTCCTCCATGTAGCCATCCAGCAGGCTGGCGCCGCGCCCGCTCAGCACGCCGTGCCGGTAGCGAATCACCGTGCGCACCGCCGCCCGCGTGCCCTGCAGCGAGTGCCGCCCCACGCCGGTCGGCAGCGGCCGCAGGTCCGGGTGCAGGTCGGCGTCGGGCCGGCGCGCCTGCAACTGGTTCGGCGCCGGGAACTGCTGCACGGCGATCGCGTTCTGGTCCGGGTGGCCCGTCCAGGCGCCGTCCATCAGGCAGGCGGCCTCGTTGTGCTTGTCCTCCGCCAGCACGCGCAGGGCGCGGGCGTTCAGGTCGGCGTCCGTGCGGCTGGGGTAGAGCGCGGTCATGCCGCCGATCGCGAAGATGCCGCGCTTGTGGCAGATCTCCGGCAGCAGCGTGCGCAGGTTCTGGAAGAAGGGCACGTCGTGCGGAATCGTGTTGCGGTCGGGCAGCACCCAGGCCGGATCGTTGAGGTTGAAGTGGATCAGGCTGGCCATGTAGTCCCAGCGGCCCAGGTTCAGGCCGATGATGTGCCCGCGCAGGTTGTAGATGAACTCCTCCATCTGGAAGGCGAGCGGGTGCGCCTCCACCAGCGCCATGCAGCGGATCCAGCCCCGCGGCCAGCCGCGCGCCTCCTCGATCGCGTCGAACAGGTCGCGCCACCACAGCGCCTCTTGAGCGGACTCCGACTTGGGAATGTAGAAGCAGAGCGGATGGCGCAGGGCAGCCGGCTCGGCCTGGTAGCAGACCAGCGCCACGTCCAGCAGCGCCGCCGCCATCAGCTCGCCGGAGAAGACGCCGCCCTGGTTCAGGTGCAGACCGCGGGCGCGGGTGAAGATCACGGTGCCGCTCGGCTCGATGCCGACCGCGCGCCCGCGCTTCTGGTCCTCGTAGGTCAGCTCGCCGCGCAGCGCCCGGCGGATGTTTTGGACACCGGTCAGCAGGTGCGGCCAGGTGTTGGCCATCGAGTCTTCGAGGTCCAGCATCACCGCCGGCGCGCCGGAGTTGAGCATCTTCACCACCAGCTCGGCTTCGTCGGCGGGGCCGGTCATCTGGTTACGCTGGTCGAGGCTCCACGCCGGCAGCTCGATGCGCCAGTCGCCGCGCGTCGCATCCGAGGGGGGCAGATACGCCGGCAACCGGCCGGCGTGCGCTTCGGCCAGCACCTCGGCGCGCTGCCGCACCAGCGCCTGCTGGCGCGGCGTCAGATCGCGGTGCAGCGGCGTGAGGAAGTCCATGAAGCCGGGCGGCAGGTCGCGGGCCGGATCGAAGCTTGAGGGGGCGAAGTTGATGCGCGGATCGACCGTCACCATGGCGTTTCGCTCCAAACCGCCGCGTTGGCGGCGGGAACGGGGTATCGGGACAATAGCCCCGCACCACGACACTGTCAACGCGCGTCGAAGCGAACAGCAGTGCTAAACTACATCGAATGAGGAATGAGCGCCCTCCCGACGTGCAGCTTGCTGCTGGAGTACCTGCAATGCCCCGTTTTGCTGCCCTCGACCTCGACGCAGCCTTCGCCCACCTGGCCGCGGCGGACCCCGTGCTCGCGGCGCTGCTGGAACAGTTCCAGCCACGCGCGCCGCGGCCCGAGCACGGCCTCTTCCACGACCTGGTCGAGGCGATCGTCAGCCAGCAGCTCTCCGGCAAGGCGGCGGCGACGATCATGCGCCGCCTGCACGAGGCGGTGGCGCCCACTGGCGACATGACGCCCGAGGCCGTGCTGCGCACCGACCACGAGATCCTGCGCGGCGCCGGCCTCTCCAACGCCAAGGCGCGCTACGTCCGCGCTCTCGCCGAGGCGGTGGTAGAAGGGACGCTCGATCTCGCGGCGCTGCCGGGACTCGATGATGATGCCGTCGCCGCCCAGCTCACGCGCGTGCGAGGCATCGGCCGCTGGACGGCGGAGATGATCCTGCTCTTTTCGCTGGCCCGCCCCGACGTGCTCTCCACCGGCGACCTCGGCATCCGCAACGCGGTGATGCGCCACTACCGCCTGCCGGCGCTGCCCACACCAGCGGAGCTGGAAACGATCGCGGAGCCGTGGCGGCCGCATCGCAGCGCCGCCTTGCTGCTGCTCTGGCAAAGCCTCGACAACCGCCCGCCGCTGGAGGCGCCGCGCGAAGACGCCGCAGACTGATCGCGGTAAGCGGGGCGCCTCACCCTGGTTTCGCAGGCGAAACCCGTCCATTCCCGACACCGGAAGGGACTTCTGGAGCGTTCCAATCACTGAACGAGGGGAACGGGGTTTGGTGTCTTCGCGGAGAGCACGGAGTGAAGTGCTCCGCGCGTCCGGCGAGGACACCCAGCCTGCGCTCGCGTGGCGCATACCGAGGAACGCTGCAGGAGCCCCTTACCCGCTTCAGGAAGGGACCGATGCCGCTTGCGGCATCTGGGTCAGGCGCCACGGTGGCGCTACGCTCGCGCCCGCGCCTGCTCTGTGGCGCGGTCCGGCTGCCAGAGCTTGCACCACCAGGGACCGCCCACCACCATGTCCACCTCGCGATGGGCGCAGTAGCCGATGCCCTCGCGCAGCAGCTTGTAGAAGCGACAGTTGTCGCAGCGGTCGTCGTTCGTGCTCTCCGGCCAGAGATCGACGGCTTCCACCCGCTGCTTCAGTTCAGGAATCGACTGTGCCATCGCCCGCTCCGCCGCGAACCGATCACTTCGGCGCCATCACCTGCGCGTGGCAGCACAGCGGCCGGATCTGGCCCGTGCCTGCCTTCGTCACGATGAACTCCGAGCCGCACACCGGGCACACATACCGTTTGCCGACCTTGTTCGGCTCTTCACCCGCTTCCATCTCGCAACGCTCCTGCCGCACTGAATCGCAGAATCACGGCCCTCCGCGCCGTCCGATCGCCGCGCTCGCTCGGGAAACCGTAGCTTGCCAGCCGCTTCTAGCGCCAGACCTCGCCCAGCACACGGGCGAAGTTGCCGTGGGTGATCCGCTCCAGCGCGTCGTCGCTGTACTCGCGCCGTTTCAATTCGCGCAGCAGCAGCGGCAGGCGCGTGGCGTCGGCCAGCACGTCGGGCACGTCGGTGCCGTCGAAGTCGGTGCCGATCGCCACGTGCGCGTCGCCCACCAGGCCGACGATATGGTCCACGTGCGCGGCCACCATCGCCAGCGAGGTCGAGCTGTCGCGGCCGCGATCGGGCCGGATGAAGCTGTTCGCCAGGTTGATGCCGATGCAGCCGCCGGCCCGCGCCAGCGCCTTGATCTGCTCGTCCGTCAGGTTGCGCACGTGCGGCGAGACGGCGAAGGCGTCCGAGTGTGTGGCGATGAACGGCTTCGTGGAGATCGCCGCCACGTCCCAGAAACCGGCCTCGTTGAGATGCGAGACGTCGACCACGATGCCCAGCCGGTTGCACTCGGCCACCAGGTGCTTGCCGGCCTCGGTCAGCCCCGTCTCCGGCGGCTGGGCGCGGGCCGAGCGCACGCCGTGGCCGAACACCGTCGAGCGGCTCCAGGTGATGCCGAGCGAGCGCAGCCCCGCCTCGTAGTACCAGCGCAGCTCGCGCAGGTCCTCGCTGACCTGATCCGCGCCCTCGAAGTGCAGGATCGCGCCGAACGCCTCGCCGGCAAGGCAGGCGTCGAGGTCGGCGGCGGAACGGATCAGCCGCACCTGGCCGTCCGCACGGTCGATCGTGTGCAGCAGATCGTCGATCTGCACGGCGGCAGTGCCGCGGGCATCACGCTCGGCGTCCTCGTCGCGCATCCAGATCGAGGCGAAGGCGGCGCCGATGCCGCCCTTGCGCGCCCGCGGCAGATCGACGTGGCCATCGCTGCTCTCGGCGAGAAAGTCGCGGCGGCGCGGCGCCTTTTCGGGCGCGACGGTGAGGCCCTGGCCACCGGCGACATCCTGATAGCCGCTCATCTGCGTCAAAAAGTCCTCATGGCCGTCGAGGATGAGCGGGAACTCGTTCATCGCGCCTTCGGCCATCTCGGCTCCTCTCCATGCGCGGGCAGTGCCGCCGGTGCGGTTTCGTTTGCACAGCGTACACCAGCCGTCGCGGTCCGCGGCGCTGTACGCCCCGCGCGGCCGGACGGTAGACTTGGCTCGCGGCGCGGCGCCGGCGCGTGCGGCCGCGGGAGCCGGAGGGAATGGCAACCGTCATGCATTTGCACGACTTCGCCCGCGTGCCGCTGGCGCAGGTGCCCACCCCGCTCGACGAGGCGCCGCGCCTATCGGCGGCACTCGGCGGGCCGCGCATCCTGCTCAAGCGCGACGATCTCAGCGGCCTGGCGCTGGGCGGCAACAAGGCGCGCAAGCTCGAGCTGCTGCTGGCCGAGGCGCTGGCGCAGGGCGCGGACACCATAATCACCACCGGCGCGGCTGACTCCAACCACTGCCGCATGACCGCAGCCGCGGCCGCACGGCTCGGTCTCAAGTGCCTGCTGCTGCTCGGCGCGAAGGACGAGGCGCCGGCGCTGCAGGGCAACCTGCTGCTCGATCAGCTCTTCGGCGCCGAGGTCTGCTTCGCCTCATCGAGCCGCGTGCCCAACCGCAACGCGCTGCTGCCCGAGCTTGCGGCGCAGGTGCGCGCCCGCGGCGGCAAACCGTACGCCTTCCCCTCCGGCGGCTCGATCGGCCTGGGCGCGCTCGGCTACGCGCTGGCGCTGCAGGAACTGATCGACCAACTCGCGGCGCGCGGCGTCGAGCCCGATTATCTGGTCTGCGCCTCCGGCTCCGGCGGCACGCACGCCGGGCTGTTATTGGGCGCGGCGCTGTTCAAACCGCGCTTCGAGATCCTGGCCGTGAACGTGGACGATCCGGCCAACGACGAGCTGGAAGGGCGCACGCGCCAGGTCTACGCCGAGGGCGCGGCACTGCTCGGCCTGCCGAGCGAGCAGCCGGTGGCGCCCTTCCACCTGCTCACCGGCTACCTGGGCAAGGGCTACGGCGTGCTCACGCCCGGCGGCGCGGAGGCGATCCGCCTGCTCGCGCGCACAGAAGGCGTGCTGCTCGATCCGGTCTACACCGGCAAGGCGATGGCGCTCTTGATCGACTACGTGCGCACGGGCCGCATCGGCGCGGAGAGGACGGTCGTCTTTCTGCACACGGGCGGCGCGCCGGCGCTGTTCACGCAGGCGCCGGAGCTTGTTGCTGCACCAGGCCTCGCACCGCGGGCGCCGCACTGGTGGGGCAGAGCCTGAAGCGGCGCGGGCACGCGCAACCGCCCCATCATGGAGTGCAACGATGGTTTGGCAACCGGAACTGGATGAGCTGGCGCGCCGCCGCGAGCTGGCGCTGGGCATGGGCGGTCCCGAAAATATCGCCCGCCAGCACAACGGCGGCAAGCTCACCGTGCGCGAGCGCGTCGATCGCCTGCTGGACGCGGGCAGCTTCCACGAGGTCGGCGCCCTGGCCGGCGGCGCCCGCTACGACGACGAGGGCAACCTGGTCGAGTTCCGCCCGTCCAACTTCGTGATGGGCCACGGCCGGATCGACGGCCGGCGCGTCGTCATAGGCGGCGACGACTTCACCGTGCGCGGCGGCGCGGCCGACGCCTCGGTCGGCGGCAAGCAGGGCTACTCGGAGCGCATGGCGCTGGAGATGAAGCTGCCGCTGGTGCGGCTGGTCGACGGCACCGGCGGCGGCGGCAGCGTGCGCACGCTGGGCAGCAGCGGCCGCACCTATGTGCCCGCCAATCCCGCCTGGGAGACAGTGATCGCGGCGCTGAGCGAGATCCCGGTCGTCGGCGCGGCGATGGGCTCGGTCGCCGGCCTCGGCGCGGCGCGCGTGGTCACCTCGCATTTCTCCGTGATGGTGAAGGACAGCTCGCAGCTCTTCGTCGCCGGGCCGCCGGTGGTCGAGGCGGGCATGGGCACACCGATCACCAAGGAAGGGCTGGGCGGCTCGCAGATCCACGCGCACGGCAGCCTGGCCGTGGACAATGAAGCCGAGAGCGAGGACGACGCCTTCGAGCAGATCCGCCGCTTCCTCTCCTACATGCCACAGAACGTCTGGGAGCAGCCGCACCGCTGCCCGAGCGACGACGACCCCTGCCGCCGCGAGGAGGAACTGCTCTCGATCATCCCGCGCAACCGCCGCCGGCCCTACAACGCACGCAAGCTGCTGCAGCTCGTTGTGGACCGCGACTCGTTCTTCGAGATGGGGCGCTTCCAGGGACCGTCGCAGATCACCGGCTTCGCCCGGCTCCACGGCTACCCGGTGGCCGTGCTCGCCAACGATCCGCTGGTCTACGGCGGCGGTATGGACGCGCCCGCCTCGGAGAAGCTCGAGCGTTTCGTGGACATCGCCGACACGTTTCACCTGCCGATCGTCAACTTCGTCGATCAGCCCGGCTTCGTGATCGGCGTGCAGGCGGAGAAGGCGGGCACGATCCGCAAGGGCGCCGCGGCGATGGCGGCGGTCTACCAGGCGACGGTGCCGCTGGCAGCGATCATGCTGCGCCGCGCCTACGGTGTGGCCGGCGCCGCGCACATGAACCACTCGCACTACAACCTGCGCGTGGCCTGGCCCTCGGGCGACTGGGGCTCGCTGCCGATCGAGGGCGGCATCGAGGCGGCCTACAGGCGCGACCTGGCGAACGCGCCCGACCCGGCCGCCCTGCGCGCCGAGATCGAGCGCAAGCTCAACATGGTGCGCTCGCCCTTCCGCGTGGCCGAGGCCTTCGGCATCGAGGAGCTGATCGACCCGCGCGACACCCGCGCCCTGCTCTGCGACTGGGCCGAGCTGGCCTACGCGGTCGAGGCCACGCGCCTCGGCCCCAAGCGCCGCGGCGCCCGCTGCTGACGGCGCGGTTTGTCGTGCCCTCCTTCGTCGGATACTCTGATATCCGAGTATCGGACGAAGGGACGGAAGTGATGACTCACGTCGGCAGCCGAGGCATGGTTTCCACGCGCGTGGGCAAACGCGGGACGCTCGTGATTCCGGCGACGTTCCGTCATGCCCTCGGCCTCGAAGAGGGCACGACGGTCACGGCCGAAGAATTCGATGGCGGCGTTCTGATTCGGCCGGTCATTGGCGACGACTTCAGTGAAGAGGAGCGGGCCGCGCTGATCGCCGAGGCCATCAAGTCGTACGCCACGCTGCGCGAGGATCCGCGCGCATGGACGGAGTATCAGGAGGAACAAGCGGCCTGGGAACGCTTGGGAATCGAGACGTGGCCCAAGGAGGTGTATCCAATCGACGAAGACGCCTCGCATGAATAGCGGGCGCCCCAGGCCACAGCGCGGAGAGATTTGGTTCGTCTATGATCCGGCTCCGCCCGCTCAGGGACACGAACAGGCGGAGCCGCGACCAGCGCTTGTCGTCTCGGCCGACTGGTTCAACAGCAGCGGCCCCAATCTGCTCACGATTGTGCCACTGACCACACAACGGCACGAGAGTTCAATGCACCTCGAGATCCGGCCTCCCGAAGGTGGTGTCCGGCGGACAAGTTTCATCCTCTGCGAGCAGCCCACAACCATTTCACACTTGCGTTTGCGCGCCAGATGGGGCCGCGTGGCGCCGGCCACCATGCGGCAGGTCAATGTGCGACTCCGTACCCTGTTGGAGTTGTGATTCACAACGCGGCTGTTGGCTATCGGCGCAAAGCCCGCGATTAGTGATGGTGCCCTTCGCCGCCTACTCCTCGCGCTCGCCTTTGAGATAGCGCTTGAGGAAGGTGAGCGTACGCTCGGTCGCGTCGCGCTTGCTGGCGGGCGAGCGGAAACCGTGGCCCTCGCCGTCATAAAAGTGGTGCTCGAAGAACTTGCCCTCGATGCGCAGCGCCTCGATCATCCGCTCCGACATCAGCGGCGCCACGCGGCGATCGTCGCGGCCATGCAGGATCAGCAGCGGCGCCTCGATCCGCTCCGCCGCGTAGACGGGCGAGCCGCGGCGGTAGCGGTCCGTGTTGTCGGCCGGGTCGCCCATCTGCCGCTGCAGGTCGAGCCGCCCCACGCGGTCGCCGTGCCGGTACGACTCCGCGATCTCCGAGTCGCCGAACAGGTCCACGCCGCAGGCGAACAGCTCCGGCGCCCGCGTCAGCGCGCAGAGCACCAGATAGCCGCCGTAGCTCTGGCCGTAGATGCCGATCCGCGCGGCGTCGATCCAGTCGAGCGAGCGCAAATACTCCGCGGCGTCGAACACGTCATGCAGGTCGGCGTGCCCCCACTCGCCGAAGTTCGCCTCGCGGAACTCGCGCCCGTAGCCCGTGCTGCCGCGGAAGTCCGGCCCGAAGACAGCGTAGCCCTCCTGCGCGAAGAGCTGAAACAGCGGCCGCCAGGCGAACTGGAACCGCGAGTTCGGCCCGCCGTGCGGCACGACCAGCGCCGGCGCACGCTCACCCGCCGCCAGCTTCGGCCGGTACAAGAAGCCGCAGATCGTGCGCCCGTCGCGGGCGCGGAAAGGTACCCGCTCCGGCGTCACCAGTTCCGCGGTGGGAATCCCGCCGCACGAGCGAGTGATCTGCTCGGCCGCGCCGCCGTCAGCGGCGAGCACGAAGATGTCCGGCGGCTGCGTCGGGCTGTCGAAGGTGGCGATCAGGCGCTTGCCGTCCGGCAGCCAGCCGACGATGCCCCAGTTGCCTTCGCCCGGCGAGACGCGGCGCAGCGACTCGCCCGCCGCGTCGACCACCATCACATCCGTCTTGCCCTCGCGGTTGCGCAGGAAGGCGATCTCCGTGCCGTCGGGCGACCAGGCAAGGTGCTGCGGCCCCCTGGCGTGCAGGCCGCCGTCCTCCCACTCCCCGAAGGTCAGTTGCCGCACCTCGCCATCGCCGGATCGCACGTACAGGTGAAAGAAGCCGTCGCGCTCGGCGAAGAACGCCAGCCGCCCGCCGCTCGGGGCCCAGGCCGGCGCCGTGTTCCAACAGCCGCTGTCCGGGGTGAGGTTCTGCTCGCGGCCGCTGGCGGCATCGACCGTGTAGATGTCGGAGGCGCGCAGGTCTTCTCGAACGGACGTGTAGGCCAGGAAACGGGCGCCGGGCGACCACTGCGGCGGGCCGTTGTCGGCGGGCGTGCCGCTCAGGCGCGTCGCCGTTCCGCCCGCGAACGGCACGCTCCAGACCTGGTCCCAGCCCCGCTCGCGCGAGCGGAAGGCGATCGTGGCGCCGTCAGGCGACCAGGCAGGCTCGGAGACGCCGGCGGGGTGCGCATAGACGCGTGTGCGCTCCAGCCCGCCGTCGTTCAGCGTCCACAGTGCGTTGTCCAGCACCGCGGCCAGGCGTCGGCCGTCCGGGGAGAAGGCCGGGCGGCCGTAGCGTCCGGCGTCGGGGGTTAGCCGCAGGGGCCAGCCGCCGGCGGCGTCCAGCAGGTAGAGCGGCTGCGCTTCGTCCAGTTCGAGCGTGAAGGCGAGCCGGTCGCCGCGAGGCGAAAGCGTCACCTGCGCCGGCGAAGGGTCGGCGATTGCCGCCGCGATCGAGAGCGGCCCGCGCACGCGGTAACTCATCGTGTTCGCCATCGTCGCCGGCTAGTCGCCGGCGGCGGGCGCGCCGCCGGCCGAACCGACTGCGGGCGTGCGCGGACCGGCGCCGGAGCGAGGCAGCCGGGCGATCAGCGCCTGGCCCTGCCGCGTGCGGGAGAGCAGGGCAGCGCCGATGTAGAGACCGGGCGCCAGGAAGACGAGCACCAGCACCCCGCCGATCTCCAGCAGTGGGCGGCCGGGAAGCTCGGGCGAGAAGTAGTACCAGCCCTCGATCGCGGCGATCGCGGTCGCCGTGTGCGTGAGCAGACCGGTAAAGGTGAACAGCAAGGTCACGCGCTGGCGTACACCCACGGTGAGGGCGCCCAGGCTGATCAGCCAGAGCAGATACCAGGGCTGAAACCAGAACACGGCGAGCATCAGGTAGGCGCAGATCACGGCGAAACAGGCGCTGGGCAGATCATCCGGCGTGAGCCGAGCGCGCCGCTTGATCATGCCCCAGAGCACCAGCGCGTAGGCCGCCGCCAGCGTCGAGAAGAAGATGACCTTGGTGATGACGATCGCGTCGTTGAGCGTGAGCACTTTGTCCAGCGCCGTCTTCAGCAGGGCGCCGGGCGAGTCGGTGAACTGCGAGGCCTGGTAGCGCAACGTGGTGAAGGTGAGCTGTCCACGCCAGAACGGCGCGTAGAGCAGCAGCCCCAGCAGGGCGGAGAGTCCCAGCGCGGTCGCCAGCCCGCGCCACTGCTCGCGGGGCGTGGTCAGCACGGCATAGACGACGAAGACGGGAATGAGCACCGCGCTCACGAACTTCACCAGCGTGGCCAGCGCCAGCACGGGGAAGGCGACGTTCCAGCGTCCGCGCACGCCGAGATAGAGCGCGAGCAGCGTGAAGCCCATCATGATCACGTCGTTGGCGCCGTTGCCCGCCACGTAGAGCAGCACCAGCGGGTTCCAGGTGAAGAGCAACGTCGCGGCCCACTCCTTGCCGGGCCGCAGATAGCGCACGGTGTGAAAGATCGCCACCGCGCCCAGGAAGTAGAAGGCGATCGCCAGCAGCTTAAACGCCATGAAGGTCCAGAGCAGGTCGCCGTGCCCCAGCAGCAAGGGCAGTGCCGTGAGCACGGCCCAGAGCGGGCCGTACGGCGATGGCAGCGTCTCCCAGACGACGATGTCCCAGCCGTTCACCAGGTAGAACGGATCGTGCGGGTAGAAGGCGGGCGGCACGGTGAACGGGTTCTGGTGGTGCACCCAGAGGATGCGGCCCTCCATCACGTAGTGAAAGAGGTCGGACGACGTAGCCGGGTAGAGCAACAGGTAGGTGAGCGAGAGCAGCGCCGCGCCGCCGAACACCAGATACGTGAGCCGCCCGCCGCGCAGCTCACCCGCCAGCGTGTGCGCGGCGAGGAAGAGCGCGACCAGCGCGGCGACGAGCGCCGTGTAGCGCCAGGTGGCGCCGTAGTTGTGGCCGATGATGTCGAACAGCGCGAGCGTCGCACCGGGGAAGTGGGAGCTGAAGCGCAGCGGCCGCACGAAGCCGGCGAGCGCCAGCAGATCGAGCAGGAGCAGCAGCGAGAGCAGTCGGCGCACGAGCGTTCGATCCGTTGCGAGCGCGACAGGCGCGGCCAGACCGCCGATCGCCCCGTGATACAGCGCTTGTGCCGGAGCGCCGCTTCCATGCTACGCCGGCCGGAGCGCCTCGCGCACGACAGAGTCGGTGTAGAGGGCGGCACGGCGGGAAAACCGCAGGCCGGGTGGTCTACGGCGCGACCACCCGGCCCGTGTGTTGGGACGATCGGAGACGGCGCGGACCCTTAGGCCTTCGATCTGCCTGTGGCGTAGCGTGCGAAGAGGCCGAGACCCAGGAGCCCAGCGCCCACGAGGGCGATGGCCAGAGCCGGGAAGGTCATGCTGTCGCCGTTGACCGGCAACTGCCCGGGCGCCTTCGCCGTGCTTGTCGCGGCCGGCGCCACCGTTGGCGGGCGCGTTGCGGTCGGCGCCACCGTCGGCGCCACTGTCGCGGGAGCCGCGGTTGCCGGACGCGCGGTTGGCGAGGCCTGCGCGGAGACGGACGGGCCGCCCGTGGTGGCAACGGCCAGTCCGATGATCAGCCCGAGCGCCACCATGGCGCCGCCGGAGATGAGCAGCCACTTGCTCAGTTTAGTCAAGCGTGATGCCATAGCACCCCCTCTGTGCAGTTTGGCGCCGTCCTTGCCACACGCCGCGCCCAACACACGCCGCGGACCAGCAGCAGTAACGCACACATACCCGCCTATGCCAGAGCCGGCCGTTGTGTCACCAGCTAGACCTTCTCCATACGTAATGCTTGCGAAGGTGTCCAGCCGATGATTTCGCTTCCGCGCTGGCCGTGCCGTGACGGGAGCCACGTTCCCGCTGCTGCAGACCATTCTATTTATCCGATGCAATGCCGGGGAAAGTCAATCGCTCATCGCAGCAAAATGCGGATGGACTGCCATAATCTTGCTGTTGTCTTACAGTTCGCGGCCGTTATGTAGGATCTCCCAGGCCATTGTCGCAGAACTGTTCCGCAGCAGTTCCTCGATCTGTCCCGACCGTGGCAGTGACGGCGCGGCGCCCAGGCGGCCGACGCACAGCGCTCCCGCCGCGTTTCCCGCCCCGATCGCCGCTTCCAGCGGCTCGCCGCGCGCCAGCGCCGCCGCCAGCGCCCCACAGAAGGCATCGCCCGCGCCGGTCGTGTCCAGCACGGGCACGGCGTGGCCCGGCAGCCGGCGCAGGCTGCCGCCTGCCGTGTAGAGCACGCCAGCGGCGCCGAGGGTGACGATGGCGGCCGGGACGCGGGCCGCGATCGCCCGCGCGGCCGCCGCACAGCCCGCGCGGTCCGTCGTCGCCACGCCGCAGAGGGCGCTCGCTTCGGCTTCGTTGACGACCAGGAGATCGCAGAGCGCGAACGCCGCATCGGGCAAGGCGACCGCGGGCGCGACGTTCCAGACCACCGTGCCTCCGCCGGCATGCGTGATCGTCGCCGCCGCGAGCGACGCGTCGAGCGGAACCTCCATCTGCAACAGCAGCACGCGCGCCCCGGACAGAAGGTCTGCCCCCGCTTCGATGTCGGCCGGCCGCAGGCGCATGTTGGCGCGCGGAGCGACGACGATCATGTTCTCGCCTGAGGAATCGAGGATCGGCAGCGCGATGCCGGTGCCCTCGTCGGAGTCACGCACGATGCCGGCGTCGACGATCCCCTCCTCCGCCAGCGCCGCCAGAAAGTCATCGCCGTAGGCATCCGCACCCAAACGGCCGAGCATTCCCACGCGGGCGCCGGCGCGGGCGGCGGCGATCGCCTGGTTGCAGCCCTTGCCGCCACGGTAGATGCCGAACTCGCTGGCGAAGACGCTCTCGCCCGGCCGCGGCCAGTGCGGCACACGCGTGACCAGGTCGGTCATGAAGCTGCCCACCACCGCGACATCGAACGGAGACATGGCCGGCCCCTCTCGCCCCTTGCGCGACGCCGCGCAGCGTAAACAACGACCACGCATGGCGCAATGGCCCTGTCCGCCCGGCCAGCTAGGCAGGCGGACGCGCGCGTGTCATCGTGAACCCGTGGCGGGCCGTCACCGGCGGCGGCCGGCGCCTGGCGGTGAGGAGCGGCGCGATGAACGGACGGGAAGAGAGCTGGGTGCGAGTCGGGTCGGCCACGGCGCTGCGTGCCGCCGGCTGCAGCGTAGTCAGCGCCGGCGGGCACACGCTCGCCGTCGTCGCCAGCGACGGGCAACTCCACGCGATCGACAACCGCTGCCCGCACATGGGCTTTCCCCTCAGCCGCGGCAGCGTCGCCGATGGCCTGCTCACCTGCCATTGGCACCACGCCCGCTTCGACCTGGCCAGCGGCGGCACGCTCGATCCCTTCGCCGACGACGTGCGCAGCTACCCCTTGCGCATCGAGGGCGACGACGTGCTGGTCGAGGTCGGCGCGGCGCCGATCGACGTGGCCTACTGGCAGCGGCGGCTGAGAGATGGCCTGGAGCAAGGGATCACGCTGGTGATGGCCAAGGCGGTGCTGGCGCTCAGCGCCGCCGCCGTGCCCGCCGAGACGATCGCCGCGCAGGGCGGCGCCTTCGGCCTGCGCTACCGCGGCCGCGGCTGGGGCTCGGGCATGACGATCCTCACCGCCGTGACCAACGTGCTGCCCGCGCTCAACGAAGAAGACCGGCCGCTGGCATTGACCCACGGTCTGGCGCGCATAGCGGCCGATACCTCGGGCGAGGCGCCGCGCTTCATCGTGGAAGCGCTGCCCGCCGCCGACGTGCCGATCGCGCAGCTCAAGGTCTGGTTCCGGCGGGCCGTGGACGTGCGCGACGCCGAGGGCGCCGAGCGTGTGCTGCAGACCGTGCTCACGTCCGGTGCGGGCGTCTCCGCCGCGCTCGACCTCCTCTACTCCGCGGCGACGGACCATCTCTTCATCGACGGCGGCCACGAGCTGGACTTCATCACCAAGGCGGCAGAGTATCTCGAGCACGCCGGCGAAGGGCAGGCGCCGGCCGCCCTTGGCAGCCTGGTCCGCGGCCTCTGCGAGGCGCAGCGCAGCGAGGAGCAGTACGCCTGGCGCTATCCGATCGATCTGCCCGCGCTGATCGCCCCGGCGCTGGAGGAGCTGGACGCGGTCTGGCCGGCGCGGGGAAACGGCCCGGTGCGCGACCTGCACGCCCTGAGCGCCGCCTTCCTTGGCGAGGAGCCGGCGCCGATCGCCGCCGCCGTGCAGGAGGAGCTGCGCGCCGGCGCCGCGCCGGCCGCCGTCGCGCAGGCGATCGCCTACGCTGCCGCCCTGCGCCTGGCGCGCTTCCCCACCAGCAACGAGTTCGGCGACTGGGACAGCGTGCACAACACCTGGTCGTCGTGCAGCGCCCTCTTCCGCGCCCTCACGCGCTACCCTTCGCCGGAGCTGGCGCGCGGCCTCTACCACGCGGCGATGGCGCTCTACCTCGACCGCTTCCTGATGGTGCCTGCCGCGCGCCTGCCGGACGAGCTGCCCCGCAACGGCCGCAGCGCGAACGGCGAGGAGCTTCTAAGCGAGCTGCGGGCGCTGTTCGACCTCAACCAGCAGGTCGATCCGGCGGCACGGGTCATCGACGCCTATCTCGCCGCCGGCCACGACGACGCGCCGCTGCTCGCCACACTGGGCCAACTCGTGCTGCGGGAGGACGCGGGCTTTCACATGTACCAGACGCTGGAGGCCGGCCTTCACCTCTACCGCAGCCTGCGCGAGCGCGAGCCGCTGGCGGCACGCCGCGCCCTGCTCGGCGTCACGCGCTTCCTCGCGGCGCACGCACCCACGGCCCGCGCTCTCAACCAGACGGTGCGCATCGCCGTGCGCCTGCACCGCGGCGAGGAGATCTTCTCCGAGGCCGAGGCGGCGCCTGCCTAACCGGCGAGCAGCGCGGCGCAGAAGCGGGCGGCGTCCAGCATGTGTCGGATTGAAAGGGTTTCGGCCTTCGTGTGGAAGTGCTCACCGCCCAGGCCGAGCACCACGGACTGAATGCCGCGCGTGGTGAAGACGTTGGCGTCGGTGCCGCCGCCTGAGGCGAGCAGCCGCGGCTGTAGGCCGATCTGGCGCAGCGTCGCCATCGCCAGTGCAACGAGCGGGTCCGACTCGTTCAGCTTGTAGCCGCCGTACTGGTCCGCGATCTGCAGATCGAGCCGCGCTTCGGGGTACCGGCGGCGCAGCGCGGCCGCCGTGTCTTCGACACGCTGCCGCAAGGCAGCCAGCTTCGCAGTGTCGCGGCTGCGCAGCTCAGCCTGCAGGACGGCCTCCTCGGGCACGGCGTTGCGGGCGCTGCCGGCGCGCAGCAGGCCGATGTTGCCCGTCGTCTCCTCGTCCATCCGCCCCTGCGGATAGGCGCGGATGAAGTCGGCGGCGATGCCGATCGCGGAGATGCCGTGCTCCGGCTCGACGCCGGCGTGGGCGGCGCGTCCCGTGATCGTCAGGTCGAGCGTGAGGTGGCTGGGCGCCTCGCTGGTGATGTTCGCCACGGAGCCTTCGCCGTCGAACACCAGCGCCTGGCGGGCGCGGATGCGCTCGTAGTCGAGGTTGCGGGCGCCGACGAGACCGATCTCCTCGCCGCGGCTGAAGGCGATTTCGACGGCGCGGTGGGCGCTGCCGTCCTCGCGCAGCGAGCGCAGCGCCTCGACGATCGCGCTGACGCCGGCCTTGGGGTCGCCGCCGAGCACGGTGCTGCCGTCGGTGCGGATCGTGTCGCCCTCCACGACCGGCTTGATGCCCTCGCCGGGCTGCACGGTGTCCATGTGGGCCGAAAGCAGCACGGGCTCGCCGCGGCCGGGCAGGCTGGCGAGCACATTGCCGTGCGCATCGAGGCCCGCCTCTGCGCCAAGCTCCTCCAGCAGCGCGATCAGCCGCCGCGCGATCGCCGCCTCCTGTCCCGAGGGGCTGTCGATCTGCACGAGATCGAGAAACGTTTGCACCAGGCGGTCACGCTGGATCATCGGCTGCTCCTGGAACGCCGCGGCCTCGGCACGGCAGGCACTGTGCATCGTGCCAGAACGGCTGCGTGACAGGAAGCGATCGCCGTCTGCGCTCTGCGCCTCAGCCCAGATCTTCGAACAGCGTCTCCGCGATCAGCTCTTCAAGCTCCGCGTCGTCGAGGCCGGCTTCGACCGGCGGCGTGGTCACTGACGCGGCTCCCGGCGAGGGCGTCAGCGCCGCGGCCGCCTCGCCGAGATCGCGGCGCAGCGAGCGGGCGATGCGCTCCAGCAACTGCAGTCGTTCGTCTACCGGCAGCCGTTCGGCCGCGGCAGCGAGTTCTGCGAGGTTCACGCCGAGCTGCCTCCGTCTCACCCGCCTACACACTGAGATGCTGCGTGATGAACTCGGCCGGCGAGAGCACCGACAGCGCCGCGCCGCGGCAGTCATTCAGATCGCGCGTCACGATCACGTCGATGCTCGCGGCCACGGCGCTCGCATACTGCACAGCATCTTCAAAATCGGTGAATGGAAGCAGCAACGCGTCGCGCAGCACCGGTTCGCTAACCGGACAAATCTGCAACCCCGCCAGGATGCGTTCGATGGCCAGGCGTGCGGCCGCCCTTCCGCGCTCCCGGCGCACAATGTAGAACACCGTCGGCGGGGTAATTGCAGCCACATACCCGGTGTACTCGTGACGAGCCGCCGCCTCCCAGATCGCGGTTGCTTCCGCGAGATATGGCGCTCGTGCGAGGACGTAATCAAGAACGATGTTTACGTCCAGCAGGGCATCAGTCATGAGTACTTCTTCACGAGGTAGTCGATGTAGCCCTCCCGCGCGTCCCATTCTGGCGGAATGGGAGCGTCTGGCTTTGCCATCCCCTTCAGTCCACGGATCGCCTCGGCGCGCTCGGCGGGCGTCGGCTTGGCCTCGCGCAGCGAGCGCTCGACGGCGTCGCGCAGGGCGCGGCGCTCGGCGACGGTGAGCTTCGGCAGTTGCTCGACGATCTCTTGCAGCGTCATGGTGCGATCCTCTTGGCCCTCAGTGTAGCGCAGCGCCGAGGTCCGGCCGCGCTCAACCCGCCGCGATCGCCCGTGCCGCAAGCCGCACGCTCTCTTCGATCGAAAAGCCGCTGGTGTTGAGGCGGCGCGGTTCCGGCCAGCGCTCGCAAGCCGCGTGCTGGGCGCGCACGATCGCGGCGGGCACGCGCTTGCCGCGGTCAGCGCCGCGCTGCAGCAGCTCGGCCAGGTCCGGATGCACGATCAGCAGCCGCCAGTTCAGGCCGGCGAGCAGCGGCTGCCAGAGCGTGGTGAAGGGCGCCGGCTCGAAGACGTCGTCGATCGCCACGTCGTAGCCGGATTCGAGGAACGGGCGGGCCGCCGCGATGCAGGCCCGCACGCTGAGCACATACTGCTCGCCGGCAAGGTCGGAGGGCGCCAGCGGGTCGGCGCGGCCCTGGACGATCAGCTCCCGCATGCCGTCGAGCTGCAGGTGCAGGGCGCGCGGGCGCGTGGCGCACCAGCCGGACGCGATCGTGCTCTTGCCGCCGCCGGCGGCGCCGCCGAAGAGCGCCAGCAGGCCGCCTTCGGGCCGAGGCATTTCTGGCCGCAGGCGGCGGCGCATCTCGGCGGAGACGATGCCGAAGCCCGCACGCTCCTCGTAGTTGTAGGTCGTGTAGCCGAGGCCTTCGTAGAGGCGGATGTTCGCGGGCAGGCTGAGCCGCGCACCAAGCCGCACCTCGGGCAGACCCAGCCCCAGCGCCCGCTCCTCCAGCCAGCGCACGATCTGCCCGGCGATGCCCCGGCGACGATGGGCCGGCAGCACCGCCAGCCGGCCGAAGTAGAGAAAGCCGCCGGCGGGGTCGCATTCGTAGCGGGCGCAGGCCACCGCCTCGCCTCCTAGGGAGGCGATCACACCGCCGCCGTGTGCCAGATCGCGGCGCACGTCCGCCAGCGCCTCGCTGAAGACGCCGCTGGGCGGCACCAGCGTCAGCCGGTACTCCGCGTACGCGGCCAGCGTCACCGCGGCCACGGTCTCGGCATCGCTCGGCGTCGTCTCGCTGAGCGTGAGGGTGAGCGGCGGCTCACTCATACGCGGCATCGCTCCCGGCAGCTTCGGGCGGCGCAGGTCGGCGGCGCAGCGTCGCTGGCCATCGATCGCGAGCGTAGCGCAGCGGCCGCGCGCTTCACACGCGATCTGTGAACGGCTTGACGGAATCCGCGCCGGGACGATGACACACTTCAGGGCATCAGGACGCGTTGCGCTCGCGCAACGAGCCAGCGGCGGCGGGACGTTACTCCTCGCAAGGAAGCGCCCGCGGCGGCCGTCCACGTTTTGCAAGGGGTGAAGTTCGACATGCGACATGCGACATGCGACATGGGACAAAGGAGACGCGGATGCCCGATCTGATGATCTACGTGCAGGTACTCGAACGGCAGCATGCCCGGCGCCATGGCGGGCTGCTGCACCGCCTCGGCCGGCGTCTGCGCCGGGTGCTGCGGGTCGTTTAAGCGCGGCGGGGCCGGCCCGGCGGAACGGGCCTCTCGTTCGAGGATACGGGCGTGCCGGCGGCGCGGCACGCCTTCGGCGCTACAGGGCGATCAGGCCGCGGCGAGCGCCGATGCGCACCGCCTCCGTGCGGCTGGCGGCGTCGAGCTTGGAGAGCACCGAGCCGACGTGGAACTTCACGGTGTGGTCGCTGATGCCGAGCCGTCGCGCGATCGCCTTGTTGGGAATGCCCTCCGCCAGCAGCGCCAGCACCTCCAGCTCCCGCGCCGTCAGCTCTTCGACGCCCTCGCCCGCGGGGGCGCTGCGCACGCCCACGGCGGGCAGGAACAACCCCGGCGCCAGCGCCGGGTGCAACACGCTGAGGCCGGCGTGCACGGTGCGCACCGCCATCACCAGCTCGGCCGCATCGACTTCGCGCGGCAGGTAGCCCCAGGGCCGCGGCGCCAGGCGGGCGAGCACGCGGGCATCGTCCGGCGCCGGGCCGAGCAGGACGACGGCCGCGGCCGTGTGCTCCTCAACCTCGGGGCCAAACCACTCCAGCACCTCAAGCGCCGGCAGATCCGCAACCAGCACGTCAAGACGCGCCGCGGCGAGCGATTCCAGTGAGGACGCCTCGCTCAGCACCTCCAGCCCCGCGTCCGCGTGCAGCAGCACGCGCAGGCCCGCGCGCACGCTGGGGTAGGGCGAGACGACGCCAACGCCGATCGGCTCCCCGGCGGCAGCCGCGCCGTGTGGCGGCGGCAACTCCGTGATGCCCGCCACCTGCGGCAGTTCGAGATCCTTCACCATCGCCTCAACCAACCGAAGCCGGGAGCGGCGGACGGCCCTTCAGCGAGCCCCGCCGTCTCGCCGCCCTCCGGCTCTGCCGCGCTCAGCCGCGCTCGCCGATCGTCACGTTCAGCTCGCGCACGTCGCCGCCGCGCAGCACTTTGAGCGGCAGCGACTGGCCGATACGCTCGCCGCCGAGCTGAGCCTGCAGATCGTCCGTGTCCTTCACGGCAGCGCCCGCCAGTCCCACCAGGATATCGCCCACGAGCAGGCCACCCTTCTCCGCCGGTCCGCCGGCCTCGGTGCCCACGATCAGCAGGCCGTTGCTCTGACCCTCGAGCTTGCCCGCCAACGCGTCCGGCAGGCGCAGCGGCTGGCTGCTGATGCCGAGGAAGCCGCGGCGCACCTTGCCATGCTGCACGAGCTGACCCACAACGCGCTGCACCGTGGCAACCGAGAGCGTGAGCCCGCCGCCGCGCGAAAGCCCCGTGGTGTTGAGGCCGAGCATCGCGCCCGAGGCGTCGATCAGGGGACCGCCGCTGAAGCCCGGATACATCGTGGCGTCGGTGCGGATGACGCCCTCAAGCTGACCGCCGCGCCAGGTGCGCGCGGGCCCGCTCACGGAGCTGACCACGCCCAGCGAGACCACGGGCCCGCCCGCGCCCGGCCGGCCCACCGCCAGCACGATCGTGCCGGGCCGCGCCGCGCCGCCGAGCGCCAATGGCGCCGGGGCGGTGCCGTCGGGCCGCAGCACGGCCAGATCCGTGCCGGCGTCGCGGCCCACCAGCTTCGCGGCAACGCGCTTGCCGTCCGGCAGGCCGATGCCGATCTCCTCCTCCTGCTCGATCACATGGTCCGCGGTGACGATCACGCCGCCGGTGAAGGCGACGCCGCTGGCCGGCTGGCGCCGCCGCGCGTGCACGCTGACGATGCCGGCCGCCGCGCGTTCCACCGCCGCGGCGAGCGCGTCGGAGAAGGCGCTGAGCGTGTTTCCTGGTTCTGCCATGGTGCTTCCTCCAGCGGCGCCCGGCCTCCGCGGGCAGGCGCCGTCTCGTTGTACGGCAAGCGTAGGCGCGGCGCTGGCGCCGCTCATACGCCCGGATCGGCAGACCATCACCCGGCCGAACGGCTAGCTGGTCGCGGCCGCGCTCCCGTCCGCGCCGGCGGATTCGCCGCACGGTCCGGCGTGACGGCGCTGGAACCGCCGCCCGGGCGGGCGCACAGGGCCGGAACCAGCCGGGCGCGCACAAGTGTTGGCAACATAACCGTTTATGTGGGTGATTCCGTATGGCGCGGAGTATGGCAACTGAGTTACAACGTGGATACGTTTACACCAGAAGGTGGGTGAGGCGGGCGATGGTCGCGATGCGCGGCGCCCCGATCGAGGTTCCCTATGCTGAATCAAAGACGGCGCGCCCACCGTTGGGCGGCGAAAGCGCCGCCGGCCTCGAGCTTGCCTGCCTGCTGAGCAGCCCCGTCTATCTCGGCGTCGGCGTGCCCCGGGGCGACGGCCGCACTGTGCTGGTGCTGCCCGGCTTCCTCGGCAACGATGAATACCTGCGCCCGTTGCGCGGCTGGCTGCAGCGCGTCGGCTACGAACCGCGGGCCTCGGGCATTGTCTTCAACTTCGGCACCCCCTCCTCGCTGATCGCCCAGCTATTGCGCCGCGCCGAGTTCGTGGCGGGCGGCGAGCGGCTGACGCTGATCGGCCATAGTCTGGGCGGCATCTTCGCTCGCGCCGTGGCCGTGATGCGGCCCGACCTGGTCTCGCACGTCATCACGCTCGGCTCGCCGCTGCAGGGCAACCCGCGCGCGGCCTCGCATCCGCTGGTGGCAAGCCTGGGCAACCTCTTGCTGACCGAGCGCGGCGGCATGCGTGCCAACGACGCCCTCGAAGCCGCGCTGCTCGACGTGGCGCTGCCGCAAGACGTGCGCATCTCCTGCTTCTACAGCCAAAGCGACGCCGTGGTCGACTGGCGCGCCTGCATCGATCGCGACCCGCGGGCGCAGGGGATTGAAGTCCACGGCACGCACTGCGGTCTGGTCTGGAACCGCGAGGTCTATCAGAAGCTCGCTATCCTGCTCGCCTCCACGCCGCGGGGCTAGCGCCCGTCAGGCAGCGCACACTGAAACGCCGATCTACCTCAGGCTGCGGGCGTGCTGCCGGCTGCGGCAAGGCGGCGCTTCGCTTCCTCGTAGACGTCCGGCCGCAGAGGACCGGCCTGGGCGGCGGCCAGATTCTCGAGCAGGTGCTCCGGGTTCAGCGTGCCCACGATCGTCGTATCGAGCTGCGGATGCGAAAGCGTGAAGCGCAGCATGAACGCCTGCCGGCTCATGCCTTCCAGCAAGTCGTCGAGCTGCGCCTGCTCCCAGGTCCGCGCGGCGTCGGACGCCTGCCCCTCGGCCGAGACGGCGCCGCGGGCCACACCGCCGCGGATCACGATGCCCGCGCCCGCCTCGCCCGCGCGCGTCACGACCGCCTCGTGCTGCCGGTCCGTCGCTGAATAGGGAATCTGGAAGACGTCGAAGACGCCCATATCGACGTGCTGCTCGATGTTCGGCAGCGTTGAGGACATGCCGAGGAAGCGGATCTTGCCCTCGCGCTGCAGGTCGCGCAATGTCTCGATCGCGCCTTGCTGCGCCAGCGTCTCCGCCGAGGGCGAGGCGTGGAACTGTACCACGTCGAGATAGTCCGTCTTCATCCGCGCCAGGCTCTGGTTCACGCCGGCGATGATGTTTTCGCGGCTGAAGTCGTGCGGGTTGCGCTGCCCGGCCGGCGCCGGCGGCGCGCCCACGAGGCAGCCGCACTTGCTCGCCAGGAAATACTCGCCGCGGCGCCCGGCGATGAACTGCCCGATGAACTCCTCGCTCTGGCCGTAGTCGATCGAGGTGTCGATGTAGTTGATGCCCGCATCCAGCACGGCGTTGAGCACCGTCTGCGCCTGATCCGGCTGCACCGGCCGGCCGCGCGGCGCCCCACGCAGCTCCATCGCGCCGAAGCCCAGCGCCGTTACGCGCAGGCCCGTGCGGCCCAGTTGACAGGTCGGCAGGTCCGCCATCGCCACACCCCGCTTCGTTTGGTGGTTTCAAGACCGGCCCGCGGCTTGCGCCTGAGCGTCGCTATGGCAGCGCATCTCCGGACTTGAAACCAGGTCTCACTCGCGCGCCGCCGGCCCGAGCGCCGCGCCGCACGCCCTCTATCCTAGCGCGAGTGAGCCGCGGCGGGGGCGTGTATAGTCAGTGCCGCGGGCTCCCTCAGGGAGCAGAGCGCGAGAGGAGACGCGATGACCACTCCAGAAACCGGCGCCGCGGCGTCACGGCTGCTGGTGCAGCCCGCGGCCGAGGTCGCCGAGCGGCAGTCGCGCGGCGAGCTGCGCGTGCGCCAGATTTTCCAGGCCGAGACGGCCGGCTTCGAAAGCTCGCTCTCATTCGTGCTCTGGAACCGCATTCCCGCCGGCGGCGCCAACGAGCTGCACGTGCACGAGGACATCGAGAAGGTCTACTACTTCCTCCAGGGTCAGGGCGAGGTCGCCTGCGGGCCGTGGCAGCGCGGCGTGAACGCGGGTGACTTTCTCTTCTTCCCGGCCGCGATTCCGCACATGGTGCGCAACACGGGTATGGAGGACCTGCAGTTCGTCGTCGTTGCGGCGAAGACCATGGGCACGCCGCGCGGCCTGGACGGAGCGCCGGCAGCCGGAGACTGAGCCGCCGGCAGCCTGCCGGCGCAAGAGAAATCCCCGCACCCGACATACGATCGCCCGATGCAGTTCGCCTGAAACGGGTACTCTGTATGCGGTGTTTGTGAACCTGCGCCTCCGTGAGCCGGTGCAGCGCCGCGCGCGTGGCCGTCTCGCCGCCCGCCATCTCGCGGCGGCCGGCGGCCGGCCGGCGTGGCAATACCGACTGGTGCTCGTGGCCGCGCTCATGGCGCTCACGCTCGCCGGCGCAGCGCCGGCCGCGGCCGATGTTCCGCTGGCGCCCTTGCACGCGGCGATGCGCGCCGCCGCGCTGGCCGCGGGCGACGCCGCCGAGCGCAACGGCGACTACGACGCCGCGCAGGCGCAGTACCAGGCGCTCGCCTCCTCGCCCGATCCCGCCACCAGCGCCGCCGGCAACCTTGCGCTGGGACGCCTGCTGGAACGCTGGGGCAAGCCGTCCGCGGCGCTGGCGCCGCTGCGCGCGGCCATGGCCCACTTCGGCAACACGAGCAGCCAACCGGACGGTCTGCACACCGCCTTCCTGATCGGCGAGGCGCAGCTTGACCTGAAGCAGTACCCGGGCGCGGCCGCGTCGTTCCAGGTCTACCTGGCCGGCGGCGGAGCGGCGGCGGGCGAGGCGGCGATCGAGCGGGCCGCCGCCTTGCACGGCGACGGCGACGATGCGGGCGCGCTGGCCGCGCTGGCGCAGCCGCTGCAGGCTTCATCGCTCGCCGTCCGCCGCGCCGCGCTCGGCGCCGCGAGCCGCCCGCTGGAGCTGCTTGGCCAGCCCGCCGCCGCCGCGGCCGACCAACTGGCGCTCGCGGCCGTCCAGACATCGGCCCGACGGCGGGTCGAGGCGCTGAACGAGGCGGGGCGGCTCTTCGCCCTCGCGGGCGACGACGCGGGCGCGATTTCGGCGCTGCAGAGCGTCGTACAGGGCTATCCCGGCGTGCCGGCAGCGGCCAACTCGCTCGATCGGTTGGACGCGCTTGGCGCCGCCATCGATCCGGTCCAGCGGGCGCTGGTGCTCTACGGCGCCCGCCGCGATGACGACGCGCACGCCGCCTTCCTACAACTGCTCGACGACAACCCGGCCGGCCATCTCGCGGCGCTGGCCAACTACTATCTCGGCCGCATCGCCGACCGCAACGACCGCAACGACACGGCGCTGGCGGACTACGCCGACGCCTATGCGGCCGAACCCACGGGCGCGCTCGCGCCCGCCGCCCTCTGGTACCAGGCGCAACTGCTGCGCTTTCTCAGTCGATACGACGAGGCGCGTACCGTCTACACGCGCCTGGCGCAGCAGTTTCCGCTGGACGCGAACGCGGCCGACGCCGCCTTCGCGGGCGGGCTGATGGCCTATCTGGCCGGTGACGAAGCCGGCGCCACGGCGATCTGGGCGCCGATCGCCCGCGCCGCATCCGGCGGCGACGCGGCGCGGGCCGGACTCTGGCTGGCGAAGCTCGCCCTGGCGCACGGCGACACCGCCGGAGCAAGCGCCGCGGCCGCCCGCGCGCAGGCGGCGCAGCCCACGGGCTACTTCGGCCTGCGCGCTGCGCTGCTGGCCGCGGGCGGCAGCGTGCGCCCGGCCGGCGGCCCCGTCGCCGCGCCCGCCGCCGACTGGGGCGCCGTCGAAGCCTGGCTGGCGAGCCGCTTCGGTCCGGAAGACCCGGCGCCCTTCCGCGCTGTGCAGACGACGCAGGACTGGGCCGAGGGCATGGAACTGGACGCCCTCGGCTGGCAAACCACGCCCGGCGACATGCTCGGCGCGGCGCTCGCAGGCATGGCGACGCAGCCCTGGGCGCTGTACCGCGCCGCGCGGGCCTTCGCCGATCGCGGCCGTACGGCGCTTGCAATCGAAGCGGCAACGGATCTGCTGCGCCTGGCGGGGCTGCAGCCGGGCGGACCGCTGGACGCGCCGCCCACGCTGCTGCACCTGGCCTATCCGATCGATTATGTCGAGCTGATGAATCAGGATGGGGCGGAGGCCGGGCTCGACCCGCTGCTGCTGATGGCGGTCACGCGCCAGGAGAGCGCCTTCGACCCCGCGGCTGGCTCGACCGCGGGCGCACAGGGCTTGCTGCAGCTTGTGCCGGCCACGGCGCAGGACGTGGCCGGCACGCTGGGCCTGCCCGCGCTCGCGGCGGGTGACCTGCAACGGCCGCTGATCAACCTGCGGCTGGGCGCCGCCTATCTCGCGCAGCAACTGCGCGCGGCCGGCGGCGACTTCCAGCAGATGCTCGCCGCCTACAACGCCGGCGGCCGCAACGCGGCGCGCTGGGCGCAGCAGGCCGGCGGCGACGCCGACCGCTTCTACGAGGCGGTCGACTTCGCTGAAACGCGGCTCTACCTACGCCTCGTTGGCCAGAACTATGCGGTCTACCAGTTGCTCTACCGCGGCGGTGGGCACTGAGCACCGCGCCGGCTGCGCCGCTCTGCCGGAAGCCTTCTGCCGGGCGCCGGACCTCATGGAGGCGCTCTGTGGTTCATGGCCTCGCGCCGATGCGACCTCCGGCGCCGCTCCTCACACTACGCCCTCCCGCTTCAGCGCCGCCAATTCCTCGTTCTCGATGCCGAGCAGGCCGCCGAAGACCTCGGCGTTGTGCTGGCCGAGCGTCGGCGCGGGACGGCGCACGCGGCCAGGCGTCTGCGACAACTTCGGCACCACGCCCTGCATGCGCAGCGGCCCAAGCTGCGGATCTTCCACGTCCACGAGCACGTCCCGCTCGGCGACGTGTGGATCGGCGAACAGATCGGCCACGTTGTAGCTCGCCGTCATGGGAATATCGGCGCGCTCCAGCCGTTGCATGATCTCGGCCACCTCGTGCCCGCGGGCGAAGACCGCGATCGCGTCGTTGATCTCGTCGCGGTGCTCGGTACGGGCAGCGTTGGTTTTGAACCGCGCGTCGTCCGCCAGGTCGGGGCGGTCGATGGCCAGCATCAGCCGCTGGAACTGGCGCAGGTCGGCGGCGATCAGCATCACCCAGCGTTCGTCCTTCGTGCGGTAGGCGCCGGAGGGCGTGGCCGGGCCGCCGTTGCCCACCGGCTGCCGCACGACGCCGGTGCTGCTGAAGTGCGCCGCGGTGAACTCCAGCGCCCGCACGACCGATTCGTAGAGCGCGGTATCGACGATCTGGCCGCGGCCGCTGCCGCCGGCGTCGCGGGCGTAGAGCGCGATCAGGGCGCCGATCGTGGAGAGCATGCCGGTCATGTAATCCACAACGGAGAGGCCGGGGCGCACCGGCTCGCTCTCGGGATGGCCGGTCAGGTGCCAGAGCCCGCCGAAGGCCGCGCCGATGCGGTCGTAGCCCGGCCGGCGGCGGTACGGCCCCGTCTGGCCAAAGCCGGATACGCGCACGATCACGAGCCGCGGGTTGGCGCCCTGCAAGACCTCCGGCCCCAGCTCCCAGCCTTCCAGCGTGCCGGGCACGAAGTTCTCGACCAGCACGTCGCTGACGGCGCAGAGACGCAGCAGCAGCGCCTTGCCGGCGTCCTTGCGCAGGTCGAGCGTGATCCCGCGCTTGTTGCGCGACTCCGTCGCCCACCAGTACGAGGTGTCGCCCTGCACCGGCCCGAGCGTGCGCAGCGTATCGCCGCGGCCGGGAATCTCGACCTTGATCACGTCGGCGCCGAAGTCGGCCAGCTCGGTCGCGGCGAACGGCCCCGCCAGCACCGTCGCCAGGTCGAGCACGCGCAGCCCGGCGAGCGGCAGCGGCGCGGCCACGGACCGATCGCGCTGGCCGGCCTTCTGGGCAGTGTTTGCCATGCTCAACTCCCGAGCGCGGCCGTGCCGCTGCCCTATCATACGAGGACGGGCCGCCACAGGCGCCCATCTCGCCGGGCCGGCACGGGGCTGTGCACGGGGCTGTGCACGGGGCTGTGCAATGAAGCTGGTCGATCTCATCCTGCGCAAGCGCGCCGGCCAACGCCACACCCGCGATGAGCTGCAAGAGCTCGTGCGCGGCGCCGTCGACGGCTCGCTTCCCGACTACCAGCTCGCCGCCTGGCTGATGGCCGTCTGCTGGCGCGGCATGAGCGACGAGGAAACCGCCGACCTGACGCTGGAGATGGCGGCCAGCGGCGCCACGCTCGACCTCAGCGAGATTCCCGGCGTGGTCGTGGACAAGCACAGCACCGGCGGTGTGGGCGATAAGGCGACGATCGTCGTGGCGCCGCTCGTCGCCGCCTGCGGCGTGCCGGTGGCCAAGCTCACCGGCCGCGGCCTCGGCCACAGCGGCGGCACGGTGGACAAGCTGGAGTCGATTCCCGGCCTGCGCCTCGCGCTCGCGGGCGACGAGTTCACGCGGCTGCTGCGCGGGCACGGCCTGGCGATCGCCAGCCAGTCGGCGGAGCTGGCGCCGGCGGACGGCGTGCTCTACGCCCTGCGTGACGCCACCGGCACGGTCGAGAGCATTCCCCTGATCGCCAGCAGCATCATGTCCAAGAAGCTGGCCGGCGGCGCCTCCGCCATCCTGCTCGACGTGAAGGTCGGCAGCGGCGCCTTCATGAAGGACCGGGCCCCGGCCGAGCAACTGGCGCAATTGATGGTCGCGATCGGTGAGCGCGCCGGCCGCCGTGTACGGGCGGTGCTGAGCAACATGGAGCAGCCGCTGGGCCTCGCCGTGGGCAACGCGCTGGAGCTGGCCGAGGCGATCGCGACGCTGCGCGGCGCGGGCCCGGCAGATCTGGACGAACTCTGCCGGCACGAGGCCGCGGCGCTGCTGGTGCTCGCCGGCCGCTGCACCGATGAGCACGACGCGCTTGCCGAGGTTGGGTATGCCGTACGCAGCGGCGCCGCGCTTGAGAAGCTGGTCGAGGTGGTGGCGGCACAGGGCGGCGACGCCGGCTACGTGCGCGAGCCGGAGCGGTTGCCGCGAGCGCCGGTCGTGCGCCGGCTGCTCAGTCCAGGGCGCGGCTATCTCTCCCGCCTCGACGCGCTGGCGATCGGCCGGGCCGCCGTGGCGCTGGGCGCCGGCCGCGCGGCGAAGAACGGCGCGATCCGCCACGACGTCGGCATCGTCCTCCACCGAAAAGTCGGCGATCGGGTCGAGGCCGGCGAAGCGCTGCTCGAGGTCCACGCCGGCAGCGAGGCCGACGCCGAGCGTGCGCTGGGCAGTATCGCCGCCGGCTTCACCGTCTCCGACGAGCCGGTGGCGCCACCGGCCGTGCTGCTTGATGCCTGAACACGGGCTTGCGGCCCACGATCGCAGGACCAATCATAGGCAGCGTGCGCGGCCAGGCGGCGCACAGGCGGGCAGATGATCGACAAAGTCTTCCCCAACCCCGACGCGGCGGTGGCCGACATCCCGGACAACGTGACGATCATGTTCGGCGGCTTCGTCTCGGCCGGTTCGCCCACGACGCTGATCCTCGCGCTGCAACGCCGCGGCGTGAAAGGCATCACCGGCATCGCCAACAATATCGGCCTGGGCGACAGGCTCGACGTGCTCTGCGAGCAGCGCCAGATCAAGAAGATGATCGCGTCGTTCGCCATCCGCGCCTCCGGCGCACGCGCCAGCCTGTTCGAGCAGCAGTATCGCGCGGGCGAGGTCGAGCTGGAAGTGGTGCCCCAGGGCACGCTGGCCGAGCGCATCCGCGCCGCGGGCGCCGGCCTGGGCGGCTTCTACACGCGCACGGGCGTGGGCACGCCGGTGGCGGAGGGCAAAGAGCTGCGCGAGATCGACGGCGAGCAGTACCTGCTTGAGCGGCCGCTGGGCGCCGATTACGCCCTGATCAAGGCGGCGAAGGCCGACCCCCTGGGCAACCTCGTCTATCACGGCGCGGGGCGAAACTTCAACGTGCCGATGGCCACGGCGGCGCAGGTCGTGATCGCCGAAGTGAATCAGATCGTGCCGGCCGGCGGCCTCGATCCGGAGCTGGTGGTCACGCCGGGCATCTACGTCGATCGCGTGGTGCTGGGCGAGCGGCACGTGATCCGCTGGTTCGGCTGAGGCGGGGGCGGAATCGGTGCCGCAGGGACTGACGCGAGAGCTGATCGCCATGCGCGTGGCGCGCGAGCTGCGCGACGGCATGTCCGTCAATCTCGGCATCGGCCTGCCCACGCTCGTCGCCAACTTCGTTGATCCAGGTACGCAGATCATCTTCCAGGCTGAGAACGGCATTCTGGGCTACGGCGGCATCCGCGAGGAGGACTTCGACCAGGACCTGATCAACGCCGGCGGCCAGCCGGTGAACATTCTGCCCGGCGCCTGTTTCTTCGGCAGCGACACCTCGTTCGCGATGATTCGCGGCGGCCACGTGGACGTCGCGGTGCTCGGCGGCCTGCAGGTCTCGGAGCAAGGCGACCTGGCGAACTGGATCGTGCCCGAGCGCGGCGGCGGCAGCATTGGCGGCGCCATGGATCTTGCCGCCGGCGCCCGCCGGCTGATCGTCGCGATGGAGCACACGACGCCGCAGGGCCGGCCGAAGATCCTGCGCCGCTGCACCTATCCGCTCACGGCGCAGCGCTGCGTCGATCTGATCGTTACCGACCTCGCCGTGATCGAGGTCGATGCCGTCGGCCTGCTGCTGCGCGAGCTGGCGCCCGGCGTGAGCGCGGCCGAAGTCGAGGCGCTGACCGAGGCGCCGCTGCGCCACGCGCCGGATCTGCAAGAGATGCGCCTGTAGCGAGGCCGGGCCACGCAGTGCGACGCGGGATCAGGCCGCACACCGCGATTGCGAAGCGGTGGCGCAGCGGCTATTCTGTATCGTGCCGGCAAGGTCTGCGACCGGCAGGTAGTCTGCTGCACCATGCCGGCTGCAACAGGCTGCAACAAAACAGGCTGCAACAAAAGGAGCACGTACCGCTCACATGCTGATTGTCACTCCCAAAGACGGCGAATCCGGAGAACAGCTCCTCGCCCGCTTCACCAAGATCGTTCAGCGAGACGGCATCCTGCGTGAGGTGAAGCGCCGCCGGCACTTCATCTCGAATCACGAAGCCGAGCGCCTCGTGAAGCAGAAGGCCGCGCGCAAGCGCGCCCGCGCCGCGCGCAAGGCCGCCGAGCGCGCCGCCCGCCAGCGCTGACTCCGCGCTCCTCCGCTGAAGCGACCGCCCCGGCAGCGGCCGGCATGGGTACCGCCCCGTGATCTGCTGCCCGCCCGATCGGCGCGCGACGGCGCCTGCTTCGTGCTCGGCTATTGCACATCTGCACACACATGCTGACAATACGGTGCGATGCGAAGAGCGAAACGACGACGGCGCCGAGCGCCCGAAGCCGCGGCCGGCATACTTGTGCTCGCCTTGCTCGGCATCGGCGCGCTGGCCGTGACGGCGATGCAGCGGCTGACTGCAATGCCGCCGGCTGCCGCGGCGTCGGGCGTCGCGGCGCCCGCGGCCGGCAACACGATTACCGGTCTCGCCACCTTCTACGCCGATGACTTCGAAGGGCGGATCATGGCCGATGGCCACCCCTTCGAGATGGACGACCCGACGATCACCGCCGCCAACGCCTGGCCGCTCGGCACCCGCCTGCTGATCCGGCGTGCGCCCGGCAGTCCCTGGGACGCCTCGCTGACCGCGGCTGAGCGCAAGCGCTACTTCGGTAACACGATCGTCGTGACCGTGCGCGACCGCGGGCATTTCACCCACGCGCTCGACCTGAGCCGCGCCGCCTTCGCCGAGCTTGGCCGGCCCGACGAAGGCGTAATCCGTCTCTTCATCGAACCGATCGGCACGATAGTGCACTAGCCTGTGGCGGCGGCGGAGCGCGACGGTGACGACGGCTGCCTTCGCAGACGGTCAACTCTACACGGATCGCGAGTTCGCGGGGCTCGACGCCGTCGCGCAGACCTGCACGGCGATCGAGTTCGAGGGCTGCGCGTTCGTGCGCTGCAGCTTCAACGAGACGCTGTTTTCGCACTCCCGCTTCGCCGAATGCCGCTTCGAGGGCTGCGACCTCAGCCTCGCCCGCTTCCCCAATACCCGCATGAGCGAGCTGGTCTTCCGCGAGTCGAAGCTGAGCGGCGTCGATTGGACGCTGCCGGCGGAGGCACAGGCGCTGCGCCTGCCGCTTTCCGTGCAGTTCGAGGACTGCGTGCTGAGCTACGGCTCCTTCTTCGGCGTCGTGCTGAGCGGCGTGTCGATGCGCCGCTGCATCGCCCACGAAGTAGACCTTTCCGAAGCCGATCTGACCGGCGCCGACCTCGGCGAAAGCGACTTCCGCGGCGCGAAGTTCCTGCACACGAAGCTGGCGAGGGCCGACCTGCGCGGCGCCCGCAACTACGCGATCGATCCCACGGCAAACGCCGTCAAAGGGGCGCGCTTCTCCCTTCCGGAAGCGGTCTCCCTGCTCCGCGCCTTCGACGTGAAGATCGAGTAGTACGAAAAGACCGTCTGCTTGCAGCCACGGCGCCTGACGGGTGTGACAAGTTGTAATGGGTCAAGTGATTAGGCGGCCTGGGCGAGTTGCGTGGCGTGCTGGGCGCGGAGTGCAACCATGACCTGGCCGCCAGCATCCGACCAGCGTGCCCCGG